>Ga0256407_10001496_pt1 | contig 48939 bp, 38 predicted proteins | sample RumenRJG_04DNA_FD_193489 | JGI IMG/M metagenome (GOLD analysis project Ga0256407, IMG submission 193489) | Bovine rumen microbial communities from Lethbridge, Alberta, Canada - RJG_04 | ecosystem: Host-associated > Mammals > Digestive system > Stomach > Rumen | place: Canada: Alberta...
CGAAATGATTGTTTTACAAACTAACTAAAACCAAATTCTATGAGAAAACTACTAACCAATAACTAAAACAAAAACTTATGAGAAACTTATGAAACTCTTTTCTTGATGCAAAGTTAGGGCATTTTTCATGAGGAAACAAGAAATGAAGCCATTTCTTCATGAGGTTGTTGCGACAGAAACCGAGTTTTGCGACAAAAGAGGAGTAAAGCGTGAATTGCTATCGCATATCAACACAAGAAACATTAGGGACTGGTACCTGTCCAACTGTCTGACAGAACGGAGAATTAAAAATGATTAATACTTGATTCTAAAATACTTCAGCAGTTCCTTGTACATATCCTGGGCTGTTAGGCAAGTATCTATCAGATAACCATTAATGTGTCCCCATTCTCGCAGGCCTCTATAGTAGAACATTTTCAGATTGTCTGTGATGATAAAAGGAACGATATTGTTAGCCAAGCACTCCTTAAACATCAGCAAGCGACCTACTCGGCCATTACCATCTTGGAAAGGATGAATCTGTTCGAAGCGTACGTGAAAGTCAAGAATATCCTCGAAAGATTTCTTACCTTTATGATTATATTCATCTGTTAGAGCCTTCAGGTACTTTTGTACATCCTCAGGTGCACAGGTGTCCTGACCACCTACCTCATTGGGTAATCGCTTATAATCGCCCACGGCAAACCAATCCTTACGGCTATCAGATGTTCCTGATTTTAGCAACAGATGAAGATGCTTTATAAGATTCTCTGTCAGTTTTTCTTCTGCATGGTCAATGATATAGTCAATACAACGGAAGTGGTTCACTGTTTCTACTACGTCGTCTACATTTATAGCTGCATCAGTAACTTCAATTGTATTGGTTTCAAAGATATATCGCGTCTGGTCGTGGGTCAGTTTACTACCTTCTATATGATTAGAGTTGTAAGTAAGGTCAATCTGAGTGCGATGATAAATACCGCCCTTTAGTTGCGATGCCTTTTGTTCTCTTAATGCCTTTAGTAGTGGTGATGGCTTTTTCTTGTTCTCACCACGTTTGGGCAAAACAGCATCTGTAGGAATATTCCATGTTTTTCCTGTCAGGAAAGCTCCTTCAATCTTCCCCTGAGCACAGTAATTTCGAGCCGTACGCTCAGAAATACCATACTTTTCTGCAAACTTACTAACTGATATATACTCCATAATTCACCTCTATCGGCAAGTTTTTTAGCCAATTGACGCTGCAAATATACAACTTTCTGCCGATACCGGCAAGAAAATAGGGGAAAACTTAACTGACTTATTATAGAAAAGACTTCGCTTAGAGAGGTCTATGAGCAACCCATAAGCAAGGTTTGAGGAATTATTTCGTAATTTACACGCTAAATTAATAAAAAATGTGTATCTTTGCGCCATAGAACTTATAAACGCTATGAAGAAACTGATATTATCATTGTTTGTTGCCTGTCTCGCACTGACAGCTAGTGCAGAGGACGGACACCAGTTATGGCTGCGTTTTCAGCCTGTGAACAAAGCCAAGGTTACTACACCCAAGCAGACGCCCGTCATCAATACGGCTCAGAAGGAGTTGGAGACGTACTATCAAGGCGGGAGTGTTACCTTGAAGTTGGATACCTCGCTGCCTGACGGTGACGGTTTCAGCATTGAAATCAAAGGGGGCAATACCACTATTACGGCTTATCAGGAAAGTGGTTTGCTATATGGGGCATACACCCTGTTGCGCCAACAAGCCATTAACCCTGTGACCAACTATAAAGTCCATAGCGATCCTGCCTTTTCGCTGCGCTTGCTAAACCACTGGGATAATCCCGATGGCAGCATTGAACGAGGCTATGCTGGAGAGAGCATTTTTGAATGGTTCAAACTGGACGAACAGCTGATTAAGGAATATGCCCGTGCCAATGCGTCGATAGGTATCAACGGTTCCGTGCTGAACAACGTGAATGCGTCGCCCAAGATGCTGACGACGGAATACCTGAAGGAGGTAAAGAAGATTGCCGACATCCTGCGCCCATATCATATCAAGGTGTATTTGAGTATCAACTTCGCCTCGCCAATGGCTCTTAAAGAGACGAAGACTGCCGACCCGCTGGACAAGAGCGTCGTGAAATGGTGGCAGAAGAAGGCTAAGGAAATCTATAAGCTCATCCCTGACTTTGGCGGATTCCTGGTCAAGGCCAACAGCGAGGGACAGCCTGGTCCTGGCGACTATCATCGTACCCATGCTGAAGGTGCCAATATGCTGGCTGATGCCTTAAAGCCCTATAAGGGTATCGTCATGTGGCGCTGCTTTGTATATGGTGCCAACCACAAGGGCGAGGACCGTGTGAAGCAGGCCGTATCGGAATTCAAGCCTCTGGACGGACAGTTCCGTGACAACGTCATCCTGCAAACGAAGAACGGTCCACTGGACTTCCAGCCTCGCGAGCCTTACAGTCCTGTATTCGACCAGATTAAGCAGACACCCAATATGGTGGAATTGCAGATTACGCAGGAGTATCTGGGTCAGAGCCGCCACCTCGTGTATCTCGCACCCATGTGGAAAGAGTTTTTCCAGTATGTGTCGCCTTATTCGATGAAGGGTATTGCTGGTGTGGCTAATATCGGCAAGGACCGCAACTGGTGTGGTCACCACTTCTCGCAAGCCAACTGGTATGCCTACGGACGACTGGCATGGAACCCCACGCTGACGTCGAAGGATATTGCCAACGAATGGTTGCAACTGACGTTTACCAAGGCGCCTGGCTTCCTGGACGCCATGTCGAAAATCATGCTCGACAGTCGTGAGGCTTGCGTCAACTACATGATGCCGTTAGGTCTGCACCACATCTTCAAGTTCGACCACCACTACGGACCTGAGCCCAATGGCTTCATTGCCCGTTATCCGCTGGAGTGGTGTCCTGTCTATTATCACAAGGCCAACAAGGACAGTGTAGGTTTCGACCGCAGCAGCACTGGCACGAACGCTACGAGCCAGTATCGCCCAGAGATTGGCAAAATCTATGACGATATCAACACCTGTCCTGAAAACCTGCTGCTGTGGTTCCACCGTGTACCTTGGAACTATCGCATGAAAGACGGCTCAACCCTGTGGGAGTCGTTGCAGTATCACTACAACAAGGGTGTGACGTGGACAGAAGACGCCTATAATGTCTGGCACAACAAGATGCGCCACTACATTGACCAGCAGCGTTGGCAGGAGGTTGACCAGCGCATGGAGCACCAAGTGCAGAATGCCCGCGAATGGCGCGACGTCTGCCTGAAGTACTTCGGAGGCTTTGCTGAAAAGAGCACAACGACCAAATAAGACTAATGGAAAAGACATTTCTTGGTCATTTCCTTGCTTTTTTAACTGTGGCCATATGGGGCAGCACGTTTGTGTTTACAAAAATGCTGCTGCTCCATGGGTTGTCGCCTGCACAGATTTTTACGCTGCGTTTCATCGTAGCCTACTTGTTGCTGCTGGCATTCGAACTGGTTAGCAGAAGGCAGTCGTTCCGACTGTTCAGCGCATCGTGGCGTGACGAGTTAGTGATGTTGTTGTTGGGCATAACAGGAGGGTCGATATACTTCCTTTCCGAGAATGCCGCCATGCTCTATACGACAGCCACCAACACGTCGCTCATCGTATGCTCGTGTCCGCTCTTTGCCTTGCTGCTGGTAGCAGTGGCCTATCGTCAGAGCGAACGGTTTACGCGTGTACAGGTTGTTGGGTCACTACTGGCTTGTCTGGGAATGGCTGTGGTCGTACTGAACGGACGTTTTGTGCTCCACCTTTCCCCTGTTGGCGACATGCTGGCCTTTGGCGCCTGTCTCTGCTGGGCCGTCTATTCACTACTGATGAAGTCGGTAACTGAACGCTATTCTGTCTTTTTCATTACGCGAAAGGTGTTCTTCTACGGACTGCTGACCATTCTGCCCTACTACATCGTGTTCCCTGGCTTCCCTACGATGGAAGTCATTTTCAGTCGTGAAGTGCTCTGGAACCTGCTGTTCCTGAGCGTTGTAGCTTCTATGATTTGTTTCCTTGTCTGGAATTGGGTCATCCATCAGCTTGGTGCTGTCATAGCCACCAACTGGGTCTATTTCAATCCCATTACCACCATTATCTTTGCCTGGTGGCTGCTGCACGAGCAAATCACCGTTTGGTTTCTGCTCGGCAGCCTGTTCATCATTGTTGGTATGATACTTTCCGACAAGAAATAATTACCTGATACCGCCACCAGGTTAAGCTATTTCTGGATACCAAAGTCTGCCTGCTGAGCCTCGACCTCTTGTAACAGCTTGGCTTTTTCTTCGTCAGAAAGGGTGGGGCTGGATGTTCTAGATTCACTAGAAAGACTAGATTTACTAGAAAGACTAGATTCCAGATAACACATGGGCATATCGTAGGGGATGCTCTCTATCTCCAATTCTGCTGGCGTGGGAGCATGGGTGCCAGGGAACTGCACCTGAGCCTTAATCTTGATTTTACCTGCCTGACGAGTGCTACGAACGAGTATAGGGGCACTACCCCACTCAACGGCACGGGGATTGGCATTGATGTTTGCATCACCAATGATTTCGCCCTCACCCTCAACGGTAAAACGAATGTTTTCTTTCGCCAAACGACGGACATGCCCCAGGTCGTCAGTCACCTCACAGACGACAACAACGAAGTCAGAGCCATCAGCTACCATCTTTTTACTCATATCGTCGACATATAGACGAAGCTTGGTGCTACGACGTGAAGGCATCTTTTCTTCCTTACAGACCACCTTACCATTGATGATGCCCTCTGCCACCATCTTGACACTTTGCCATGACTTCTGCGTATAACTATGGTTACGAGCCTCGAAGAAGTCCCAAGCATCCTTGAAGACGACAAGACCCTTTTCGACAGGTTGCACCCAACAGTGCTCACCATCGTAGAATGAGAGACGCACGCTGTCGCAATTCGAAAAGATGGTGACATCCTTCTCTGAGAACTGCGTCATCTCATGGGCAATCGCTACGATAGCTTGTTCAGTAGGTTGCTGTAGCACAGCAGCAAACATATCGAAGGCTGTCTTTTTCTGGCGGAAGGCATCATAAATGCCACCCCAATAGGGGTCAGGATGATAACCTCGCTGGTGGTCGAAGGGGTGCCACTGACAGCCACCTATGAACTGACCTGTTGTATGGAAGAGCTCTTGCGTAGAACGATAGAGACTCATAGCCTGCGTCAGCATGGGACGCTCGCCCCACGAACGCGAGGCACGATTCAAGTTGTTGTGGGCATACCAGTCGTCAACCAGTTCGCCAAACTCGCGTGTAAAAATGCACTGACGGATTTTTGCAGGGTCTCCGACGGGCAAACCGTCAGACACGAAATCGTCGCCAGGCCAACCATAGACGACGTCGTAATGTTCTGCCACACCAGCACTATGCACATCAGCAGCAGCCACAGGCCGATAGGGATAAGGATATTCGTCCTTGGTTATTTGTAGCGCCTGCAAGGCAAACTCCTCAGGATAACGCGTCTCGTTCAAGATGGGTTCCCACATCAGCACGCAAGGATGATTGCGGTCGCGACGAATGATGTTACGCGTGTTCTCGTGAACCTTCTCGTCCCAACCTTTGTCTTTGTTCCAATACTGCCAACCTGGTGTTGCCACAATGATAAACAAGCCTAATTCGTCGCAGGCATCCATAAACGAGGGATCTTGCGGATAGTGGGCCGTACGGATAATGGTGAAGCCAGCATCCCGCAGGCGCTTGGCATCGCGCCACTGCTGACTATTAGGCAGGGCATTGCCTACGTAGGCGAAGTCTTGATGACGATTTGCACCAATGAGTTGATGATACTTCTTGCCGTTGAGGTAGAAGCCCGGCTTACGACCTTGAGCATCATCTGTGCGAACAAATTCAAAGCTACGGATACCTATTTTCGTGATACCTCCATCGAGCAATTGCTTACCTTCCTTGATGCGAGTAGAAACGCTATAAAGGAAAGGTGTTTCCGGACTCCAAAGTTTGGGGTTCTTGACGAGAAAGCGTTGGGTAATGGTTCGTGCCTCGCCAGGCTGGAGCTTTAGTTTGGTTTTTATACCCGCTGGAGAACCAGCGGGAACGGTGGCTGAAAGGGCGTTTTCAACGGTGATAGTGCGAGGGAGGGTGTCGCTGTTGCGCACTTCGGTATCGACAAAAACCTCAGCGCTTTTCTCGCTGATATTGGCATAATGTACAAAGATGCCACCACCAGCTACTTTGTTTGCTTCGAGGGCATCGGTAATGGCCACCATGTTTTTAGCGATGAGCCACACGTCGCGATAGATACCACCATGATAGGCAAAGTCGAGCTGTGCCTGTTTTTTGCCTGGGGGGTAGGTCTTGTCGTCGCTATTGTCAGCGCAGATGGCGACGACAAAATCGTCGCCCACAGTAGCAGAGATGGGTGAAGCGTCGCCCACAGTAGAAGGGATGGGTGAAGCGTCGCCCACAGTAGAAGGGAGGGGAATGGTGATGGGGAGATAGCCGCCCTCGTGCTCTTTTACCTTCTGACCATTAACGTAGATGGTCTGTTTACCCATGATGGCCTCGAAGTGCAGGGTGACATCGCGACCAGCACACTCCTTGGGCAATTTAAAGTGCTTGCGATACCAGGCAATGCCTTGATAGTTACGACAACCACTGGCCTCAGCAGGCATCAGTTGGACAGTATGGGGCGTCGACACCACTTCCCACGACTTGTCGTTAAAATCCTTGGCCTCAGCACCTGCCACATCGCCCAAATGGAAGCGCCAGCCAGCGTTGAAGTTCCATACCAAGCGACCACTCTTTTCCAAAGGAAAGAGACCTGCAACAGAGGTTTGCGCGTTTAAAGGTAAAAAGGTAAAAAGGTAAAAAGGTAAAAAAAATAATACCGCCCTATATACCAACTTATTATTCATTATTATTGTTCTCTTCATTTACTTTTTTACCTTTTTACTTTCTTACCTTTTTATTTTTCCCAGTCATCAGTGCGGAAGGAACTGACAGGCAATCCATCGTGCATCAGGTCGCCAACTGCCCAATCCTTAAAGGCATAACGGACAGCATAGGGCTGCTTGACGTCGTCGCAAACAACATAGACGCGATTGCGATTGACCCATACCTTCGTGGCTGGATGGAACACGCGATCAGAACCTGCAACCTCGAAATTACGGCTGACGGTTTTCCCATTAGCGTCTGTTGTCGTGAGACTGTTGACATGCTCAAAGTACACCCACTCCTTCGAGCGATCGAAACTGACAACAGCTGTATCGTTCTGGAAGGTCACCTCCTTATATTTGGCAAATTCTGGCAGATTCTTGACGCCATAGGTGTTGGTGAGTGCCAAAAGTGCCAAACGCTCGCCAGCTAAGTATTTCTTACGAGGATGGATGCAGTCCTTCAGGCCAGAATCCATCAGTACCGCCATGCGACAGTTGGGAACTATCGACTCCACCTTCTCCTGCTGTTCACGAAGCAGGGCACTATTATAGAGCGCCCAATCTGTCTCGTCGTAGGCAAATGGAGCTATCTGACAGTAGTAGAAGGGGAAATCGCCCTGATGCCACTCCTCGCGCCACCCCTGAATCATACGAGCAAACAAGGGCGCATAGAAATCATAGCGTGGCACATTGTCTTCGCCCTGATACCAGATGGTACCACGGATGCCATAACCAATAATAGGTTTCAACTGTCCGTTATAGAGAGCTGTCGGACAGCGCTGCTCCAGTTTCTTGACATCTTTCGCCGTAATTGTCTGCTGTACCTTGGGGAAAGCTTTCAACCAGTCAGCCTTCATCCAAGCCTCGCAGGCAGAACCGCCATAGGCCGTACATATCAAACCTACAGGAACGCCCAACATCTTTCGTAGCGCCTTGCCAAAGTAATAGGCTGTAGCAGAAAACTCACGGACACTGCCCAAATTTGCAGGTTGCCATGACCCTTTGAGGTCTTGCTGGGGTTCCAGTGATGCAAATCGCTTGCCATAGAACAACCGCAGTCCGTCATCGTTACAGGAGAGTAATTCACCAGTCGCAACCTCTACAGGCTGTGCCTTATAGCCCTTCATTGGCATCTCCATGTTCGACTGTCCGCTGCATATCCACACTTCGCCAATCATCACGTTGCTAATTTGAACGTAGTCTTTGTCCTTGAAGCCGATAAAATAGGGACCTCCTGCTTTAGGTGTCTTTACTGTCACTCCAAAACGTCCGTCCTTATTGGCCTGCACGTTGTGACATTTTTTGTTCCATGAGGTGGTAATGCTAACCCGTGTGCCAGGTTCCACCCATCCCCAGAGGTTACACTCTGTCTGTTGTTGTAGCACCATGTTGTCGCTGAAGAACTGAGGCAACCTGACCTTGGCACTGGCAGTGATGCCAATCAGCGCAACGATGACACAAATAAACTTTCTCATATTATCGTTCAATTTTAAGTACTGGCGCTTCTATAAGACCTGCTGGCAACAGGTTCTCCCCTTTCGTACGATACTTGGCGTTGGTCCAGATGCCATTGTAAGGTGCCTTACCTTGGTCAGCACCACGCAATGCATTGTGCCACGTGTTCACCACCTCGATTTCTATCGTGTTCTTACCCTTCTGCAAGGCACCTGTTATCTCCAACTCGTAGGGTGCCGTCCAGGCAATGCCACAATCCTTACCATTAATCCACACATGAACAATGTCCTTGACGTTGGGGAACGAAAGCCATACACGACCCATGGGAACCTCTTTCTTCTTTAATTTCCACATAGCCGAATAGCGAGCATGACCACTGAAGTAGCGAATCTTCTCATTCTCATGCTTGCTCCAGTCGAAGAACTGCTGGACATCCATCGTCAAACCAGACTCACGGAAGGAGACGCTCCAAGGCTTCTTCATGAATCCCTCTGGGTGAATCGTTGTTTCTCTCTGAGCGAAACGGCTTTTCTCTACCCGAGAAATGGTGTTTTGCCCATAGCAGACAAACAAAGAGCCATAAGGTGGCAACGAAATGGTATCGTTATATGCAGTCCACTGATCGTTGACAGGATTATATAGCAATGCCGATTCTTTTTTCTGACGGAAGACTGGCGTAAATGTCTGCTCTTTGTCCGTCTGATTCGAGAGGAAATAGATGTCGAAGTCGTCGCCAGTACGATGGGTAAAGGCGATACCTTCTGGCAGGACGGCATCAGGGGCTATCGTGTTGAAAACGGTTCCCGTATAGGGCTTCTCTATAACCTCTACGCCTTGGCTACGCAACTGATCTATACGCTGTATGGCTGTTGAGTAAGGCAATTCCGGATCGTCAGGAACCACCAATACCTTATAATTTCCAAACTGAGTCAGCAGGGCATCCTTGTTCATTGAGTCGTAGTGATAGCCATGCAGGGGATTAATCCAGTCCTTCATGTCGATGATGCCAGCAGAGTGATTGACACCAACGGGCGATTCAACCATAGGCTGTCCGACGTTAGCCAAACGCTTCTGCTCTGAGGCCACACGCTCAGTTCCAAACAGGCCTGGCAGCCATTTTACCAATTTATCAGGCGTCAAGGCTCGACGTGGCAGATCCTCGCCAGTGTACACAGCGATGTCCACAACGGGCTTACCTTTTTGCAAAAGTGTCTGACAACGTGTGATATAGTCGACGAAACCCTTTGCCTCAGGGAACCACGTCTGGTCGCGCTGGAAGAAAAGGCCGATACCATCAAGCGTCATGCCAGGTTTCTTGTCGAGCCAGGGGTTGTGGGTATTCACGTGGAAGAAGAGACGATTCATACCTAAGGCAAAGTTACGGTCCAGAAGAGGCTTGATACTGGCGGGGGTCTCGTCCCATACGCCACGAACCTCTGTGAATCCCTCAGCCTGTACGATGTTCTTGCCATATACGTGAGCAGCACTGATGGCATCCAGCATATCGTTGGGCTTGTCGTGGGTGGGGGAGTTCAACCAGAATTCTCCCATCGGTATGTCGACATACTTATAATGTCCCATTCCATCGGAAGTCATCGTGGGTGCTACGCTCTCTGCCGATACCTGTATGCCACAATCTCTGGCACACTGGCTGACAGTACTGAAGAATACCTCGTTTTTCAGTTCCTCGATGGTCTGGCGAACATCCCTCAGCACTTGTTCACTCTTATCAAGACTTCTCATGGGAATACCTGCCATTATAGGCAACCAAGGCAGGAGGTCATAGCCCCTGCGCCTCTGGAACTCTGCTGGGAAGTTCTTGGTCCAGTTCTGTGAGCCACACTCCCACGAGTCTACATGCAGATATTTCACCACATTGGCATGAGGACGCTTCAGGAATTGGCCAAACCAGTTATTGACCTGCTTGGCCACTGCTGCTGCTGAGAACTTGTCACATTCCAAGCCCTTACCTCCGCCTGCTGTAGCGTTGGTCTGGCCTGTTGACGTATAACCCATACGCAGAATACGATAGGTACCACCAATCAGGTCGATATTCACCATATCACCCTTCATCGTGCTTTGCACCATGTCTGGGACGTAGGCACAATTCGGCTTGCCCAGGTCTTCAGCTGGGGTGCTGGGAGCGCAGCGCCAGACATAGCCAGCCTTGCCTTCCCAATTGTCAAGAGCAGGCAAAGTGCAGATTCGCAGATCTTTCATTCGGAACACAGGCTTCCACTTGGCAGCATCCAAGTCTTCAGCACCAGGTTCAGAGCCTTCTGGTGTCCACTCAAAACGGAAAATCTTGGCTTTTGTCGGTGGGAAACTGAAAGTGGTATTGAAGCCCGTATTCTGCCAACCCTGACGTGGTGGTGTCAGCTGCTTCAACGTTTTGAAGGTAACTCCATCGTCTGAAGCCTTTATAAGCAGTCGCTGACACTGGATATTGGTGCCAGACGGCTCTATCTCAACATTGAACACCAATGTTGGCTCTTTGAATTCGTACTGGAACCAACAGGGACTGTCTGCACAATAAACCCCTTTGTCATTAATCGTTATGCCAGACGAAAGAGTTGTCGCGTTCCCTTCTTTTATAGAGTATGACTCTTTAATATCTGCATATCTGAATCCGAATTTCTCCACATTCAGGTCACCTACAGAAATAGCATAAACGGCAATATCCTCATAATAGTCGCCGTAGTGCTTGGGCTTAGGCATCTGGAACTCGTGATGACCTCCACGTACGATGGTATCACAGAAGACGATCTTCTTCATCGATTCCTCTGGCGTAATCCAAGGTCCGCCAGCCAGTGCGAAACCATCACTGAGATGGATACCCATCTCCAAGCCAAGAGAGTCGGCCTGCTGGAAGGAGTAATCCACCATCTTCCAGAAATTATCACTCAAGGCATCAGCCTGTCCCTTGAAGTCTGGCTGATCTTTTGAACCACGAATGGGCATCAGGTAACAACCGCCAAGACCCACATCTTTCATGGCTTTAAGGTCTGCCTTAATACCTTCCTCAGATACGGCACCATACATCCAGTACCAGAACGTCCAAGGCTTTGTGGTGTCAGCAAAACTGACACTCACCGAAAAACAAGCAATAAGTAATGAACAATAAATTCTCTTCATAACCTTCGTTAGCATATAATTTGTTATATTTACCATTATTCAAAATGTAGGAAAGCATTGATACTACCTTTCCCTTTTGACCAATAAGGCTGTGCGGAAGGACCATTGAGGTCTGTCGTGTTCACTTTGTTGCGAACAGCAGGAATTGTCTTCAGGATCGAGATGCCTGTCTCTGGCAATGTGTAGAGGATGTGGTCGCGTCCGTCACGAGGGGTATAGACACCCACTTTGCCACTAATTAGTTCTATACCGAACTTACCTTCCGTTGTTTGTAACCGCATCCACGAAACATTAGCGAAGTAGCCCTTGAACTCAGGATACTCAAATGTCTCGCCAGGAATGGGGTCGTTATAGTCGGTCTGCCACAATCCATACTGCGGGCCATCCATACGATTCTGCCAAACACGATAGGGTCCCTTGCCTACCCATTGCTTAGACTTCACCATCTTCTCAGGATAGTCGAAACTAATGCCCATCAGGTCGACTACACCATTAAAGTAGTAATCAACATTCATATATACAGCACCGTCTGCAAGGAAACGCCAAGTGACCTTCTCTATCGAACCATGCTGATAGGTAGCAACCAACGTGCTGTCACTAAAAGTAAAGCCAGCAAACTTGCCTTGATCAGCATACTCTGTATATTGCGTCTTCTTCTGGAAAGCCTGCTTGTCATCGTGGTTATAGAATCCGTCTTGCGAACGGTCAGCACGCTTGGCAGCAATGAAACGAGGACCATTGCCAAACGACAGCTTATTATCGCCTACAGTAACGCCCATCAAACGGCCAGTCTTCTTGCTGAAAGTGTATTGACGATTAGCGTGTTGAACTTGCAACAGGTCTTTTTCCTCCTTATACGAGTACTGCTGCGTATTTTCACGCAGAGTGCGCTTGTAGAAGCTGTTAATCCTTGTCATATGTTTGTGACTCCACGTGAATATCTCCTTTCCATTGGGATCGATAGCTGTCAACTCTATCACATCAGCATCTGTCTTTTCAATTTTCAGTTGGGCACGTTCACCTGGTGCTGCATCAGGCGAGGGGAGTTTTACTTTCTTGATAACCTTGACATTCGACTCTCCGTATTCAGGCATCTTAAGCAGTCTATAGCTAAACTGACAGTCCTTCAGATTAATAAAGTTATAGCAGTTTTTAATGGTAAAAGCATCACTGTCAAAATACAAGACCTGCACAGGGCTCCACACCTCGCGGATGGTATAGAACGAGCCTTCCTTCTCCATGTGAGGCCCAACGATACCATCACTACCAAAGTTACCCATACAGTCAACGACATTATTTTTATCTGTACGAACCACTCCTTGATCCATCAGGTCCCACAGGAAGCCACCAGCACAGCGAGGATTCGACATCATCAACTTCCAATAGTCCTTCAAGCCAGCACCATGTCCTCCATCATATAATCCATGCAGGAATTCCGTAGGCATGAAGATTTCTTTCTGGCGCATATAGTCTGCTGTCTCGCCCCACGAACGATAGTGTTTCGTCTCGAAACCATTACGATTAGCCCAAGGATAAAGTACGACACGCTGCTGGGGGTCCAGTTTCTTAAAGACAGGCTCCAATTCATAGTTAAACCCACCCTCATTGCCATTGCTCCAGAAGATGATACTGGGATGGTTCACGTCTCGCGTCACCATCTCCTCAACAATCTGTGAGCCCACGATGGTCTCATGGGCATTGTGCCAACCTGGCTGTTCACACTCCACATAGAGACCTAAAGAGTCGCAGGCATCCAGAAACTCGGGATCAGCAGGATAGTGACTCAAGCGGACGGCATTCATGTTCATGCTCTTAATGAGCAACACATCCTCGATATTCTTCTGCTTTGACAGCGTGCGACCAGTCTCAGGACGGAAAGAATGACGATTCACACCCTTAAAGATGACCTTCTGACCATTAATGAATACACCATCCTCCTTGTCGCCAGCGTAAGTATGGCGATACTCGATGGTACGGAAGCCAAACCTCTGACGTTCTACATGGAGGGGTTTCCCACTGGTGTCCTTCAACGTAAAGACAGCAGTATAAAGATGGGGCTGTTCAGCATTCCAAGTCTTAACATGCTTGGCACTAAAGTCGACCTTGGCTTGGTCACTGGAAATAGGGAAAGATGGGCTGGTTGCCACCTTCTTGCCTTTAGTGTCAATGACATCGACACTTACACTATAACCTGGCACCGCCTGATTCAAATAGACATCAGCCTTAAAACGACCATCTGCCTTAGCGTCAATCGCTACACGCTGAATATTGTGTACAGGCTTGGCAATGATAAATACTGGACGCCAGATGCCTCCAAAGTTCCAGTAGTCAGCCCTGCGCTCAGCGAGGTTCACTTGCGGATTCGTGCTTTCTTTTAATACCTCGACCTCCAGTCTGTTTTTCTTTGTACCAAAGAATACACGATCGCTAACATCAATGGTGTGACGGGTAAAACCACCCTGATAAATGCCGTTGCCTGCTTTACGCCCATTAATCTGGACATGAATCTCCGTAAAAGCAGCCTCGAACACAAGTTGTATCTGACGGCCAGCCCACTCTTTAGGCAAGCTAAACTCCGTCTTATATTGGCCCTTCTCGTCAGCTATGCCCTCTGGTGTGGCCTTGCCATAAAAGCGCATACCATATTGATAAGTGCCAAAGCCCTGTAGTTCCCAGCATGAGGGAACGCCTATCTTCGTCCAACTACCACTATTACGACCATCTGAGCATAAAAAGTCCCACTGCACCATATCGTCACAACCATGACCACTTAGATACTGCCGCTGGGTTTCATACCATGACTGGGCTTGCACTGCCGAAAAAGCAAGTCCAAGCAATGCCAAAAGAAAAGTTCGTCTCATATACGTATATTTATATATAAGACGAACTTTAATATGAATTGTAACTACATCACTCTCATGAGCGAGTATCGTTGCAATGCCGTATTACTCAGCCAACGGGTCGAAGGTACCATCAGTACCATGACTGAAGTCGTGCCATCCAATTGTCTGTAACAGGGTTGAATTGGTTTGCTGCGCACTCTGCTTCAATCCAATGAAGTAGTACTCAGGACGGAAAGAGATATAGCTGGTAGACGTGTTACCATCAGCAGTGACATCCTTACGCTTCAGATAAGATGTGTAGAAGTCGCGCATAGCCTGAACCCTACCAGCAGCATCAGGATTAACTAAGGCACCCGTTGCATTACACGTAAAGTCTTCAGTAAGACTCAATGCCCAGTCGTTCTTACCATTTAAGTCGGTAGGACGAAGGTCATTCAGAGGATCATAGTACTTATAGGTAATGTTACCTTCAGCATCCTTTAACTCTTCACGCTCTTTCTCATCGGCACGCAGTTCAGTATAGACTACGATGTTATGACGTGACTGACCATTAAGCTGTGCCATACCCGTATAGGTACAAGTGTTACCACCAAAACCTGTAACTGCCCACTCACTCTTAAGAGTTGACTGACCTACACCACCGTCAAAAAGCATCCAGCGACGCATATCGTCGAAAGCCTTGCCTTCGTAAGCCAGCTCTATCTGACGCTCATAAAGGATAGCACCAAACAACTTACCACGATCGCCATTAATGTCTGTGGGCAGACCATAGTTGTTGTCTGCAGTATAGCCTACGCGTGCACGAATCTTCTTCAAGGCTTCAACAGCCTCGTCATAATGGCCAGCACCACAGGCAGCCTCAGCAAAGTCGAGCAGTACCTCGGCATAGCGCATGAAGATGATGGGTGCAGCACTCTGCTGGAAGCCACGGGGTGTGTTGGCAGAAGCACTGAAAATGTAGAGTGCACTATTGCCTAATGCCTTGTCGTCAGACTTCTTGCGAATATAAACACCAGCATTGCGATTATTCAACAGGTCCGGGCTGAAACCATTGCTGGTGCCAGTTGTTACATCACTGGGATCCTTTCCACCGTTATCATTGTCATACCATGTATAGTTCCAAAGCTGGTAAGCATCGCCGTTAGCATACTTGTCTTTGGGGAAGATGGTCTTCAAGCCCTCGCTGCTGCAAAGGGTTGCATCAGCTGCAAAACGCCACTCTGTGCCTGGGAAAGCAAAGGTACGATAGAAACGTGGGTCGCGATTCAACCAGAACAGGTCCTTGTCGTATGGCAGTGGACTGACACCTGGCTTCAAACCATCCGACATGGGGAAGAGGTCGACCATCTCTGCTGTAGGCTGCCATGAACCCACTGCATTCGTATTCTGTGGACGAATGCTCTGTTCCCAGTTGTTCCAGTGGTTATAGTTGTAGTGATCTACAAAGTCGTGATTGTTGAACAGTGACACGAGTACAGCTTCTGTAATACCAGAATTGTCAGTACCTGTATAATTGTTAAAGATACTCGCCCAGTTAGCACCGTTTTTTCCTGCATTACCATCGAAAGCCAATCCGAAGTGTCCATCTTGCAACTTAGCCAAGGCGGCCTTGTTGGTCTGATAGGCAGTTTCCCAACGTGACGTATTATCGCTACGATTGAACAATGGGCTGGCATAGAACAATTCGACTTGTCCTTTCAAGGCCAGCACTGCACCAGATGTGATACGTCCAAAGTCTGCAGCTTCGTTGTCCCAGCGTGTAGGCAACATGTCAGCAGCTTTCTGCAAGTCATCACAGATAAACTTGACACAGTCCTTGGCAGGTGAACGAGGTACAATCTTGTCAGAACCGTCGCCATCGCCAATGATTGGATTCTGGACCTTGTCAATAATACACACACCACCATAAATCTTCACTAATGCCCAGTAACGGTAGGCACGGAAGAAATAGGCCTGCCCTAACAGTTCTTTTTTCTGTTCCTCTGTCAGGGCTGAGCTGGCACTGACATTTTCTATGATGTCGTTACAATCACGGATATTACCCCAAGGAGATGTTTCCTTATTGATAACATAGAAATAGTCAGTTACATCCTGATAGTCAAGGGTTTTGTCCGGATTAACCCATTGAGAGAGTCCGCCATATTCCAAAGTGGACTTCTGCCAAAGATCTGCTCCACCAACACTAGTATAGTCGTTGACACCTGAGGAACCATTGCCACCACCAGCATTCGACTGTGGCATCATATTCATGTAAAGTGCATTGACACGCGACTTTGCAGCACTATAGTTGCCGTATACCTGACTCTGGTCAAACTGTCCATAGGGTTTCTTCTCTTCCAGGAAAGAGTCGCTACAGCTGGTCAGCACAGAGGCTGCCAAGAGTGCAAATGAACCTATAATATATAATCTTTTCATTGTCGTAAGAAATAAAAGTGATTAGAATGAAACGTTAACACCAAGCGTTATCTTGCGCAAGTTAGGATAGCGGCCATAGGAACCTGCGTATGGAGCCCATGACTTATCAGGATATGGGTTCAGCAGATAGAGTGCATTCTGAACGGTGAGGTTCCAACGCACATTGCTCAAACCAACATACTTGACCCAAGCCTTTGGCATTGTCCAAGCTACAGAGATGTTACGCAGCGTAATCTGTGCAGCATTGACAAGCCAGAACGAAGAGGCCTGCGAATTCTGGTCTGCGTATGCCATATTAGGATATGCAGCATCGATGTTACGTTCAACAGTCACATTGCCTTCCTTGTCGTAGATGTCCTGATAAACGAACATGTCGCTCCAGCAAGAGGGCTGGTTGAAGTACTGTACACCATAATTCTTATTAGTAAACGACTGGCGGAAGTCACCATTGACCAGCTGATAAGCACCCCATGATGCACTGAACTGGGCAGAGATAGAGAAGTCCTTATATGAACCGCCCAGATTGAGTGTACAGCCATAAGGGTTATTGGAATACTTAGATAGTTGAATCATATCGTTTTTGTCGACCTTTCCGTCAGGACCACCATAGTTGCCCTTACCGTCATTGTCGCCATGCGTATCAGCATAAATCAACATACCAGGATGCACATCATTGATAGAGTTACCTAAATAGGAAGTGATGTTGTTTTGAGTAAAGTATTCCTGAATCTGCTGATAGCTGGTGAAGATACCCAAACACTTGTAGCCCCAGACACCACGATCCTGACGTTCACCTTCTACAATGCTGTCGAACTCAGGAGTAGCAGGGAAGTTTGCAGCCAGAATCTTATTGTCGCTATAGCCAGTAGACAGTTTCACCCAATAGTTGATGTCCTTACCAATCTTGTCGCGCCAACCTAAGTTGAGTTCCCATCCCCAAGTATCTACCTTACCGTAGTTCTCAGGTGTGGCCTGTGTACCAACGGTAGTAGGATACATAGAGGTTCCTGTATAAGTCATGAACATGTCACGACCCCTGTCATAATAGTAGTTGAAGTCAACAGACAGACGTCCGTCCAGGAATCGGGCATCAATACCGAAATTGGTCTTGTAGTTCTTGTCCCAGTGTACATCACGGTTCACACCCTTTGCAGGCAACGTAAAGGCATCGCCTACAGAAGCGGTAGGATCTGTACCTAACTTAGCGGCCTCAGCTTTGTAGCCATATTTTTGGGTCCAAAGCCAAGCCTGAATATTATCACGACCCAACATACCCCAAGAACCACGAATCTTCAGGAAGTTGACCCAAGGTAGTGCCTTTTGGAACCATTCTTCTTCACTAAGTACCCAACCGACACTGACTGATGGGAATACACCCCAGAAGTTCTCTGGTGCAAACTTGGTGGAAGCATCTGAACGAATCAGGAACTCTAACAGATACTTGTTAGCGTAAGCATAGTTCAAACGTCCGATATATGAAGCAATACCACTTTCAGAAATACTGTTGCCAGTATCCTTGGTACCAGATGCAGATGCAAACGTTCCGTCAGAGAAAGGATAGGGACTGGTACGCGAACCTTCCAGGCCATAGCTCTCTGATTCACTGCGCTCGTATGAGAAAAGGGCACTGATGTCATGTTTGCCAAAGGAACGGGCATAGTTTATCGTAAAGTTGAACTGATAGCTCTCACTCTGTCCCATGTCAGCAGAGACGATATTACCATTATTCAGCGTAAAGACATTCAGATTGCTATAAGCATAGTCAGTAGCAGAATCCATACCTGTCCAACTATACAGATGCTGTGACGAACCACCGCGATTAGCCAAACCATAAACGTTCATCTCACTCTTCAGACTATTGGTGCGAGAGTTGCTGAATGTACGCTGGTATGAAACCTTGGCATGCAAGCCCTGCAACGCCTTGATGAAACCAAAGTCAAAATCCAAACTTCCGTTGATATTGAAGTTGTTCGTTCGATTGCGCGTATAGTCTGAACTATTCTGAATAGCTTCAAAGTTGTAAAGCTGCGTGGCTGAGAGGTTGCTGGTGGTATTCTCCATGCCAGTATAGATAATAGGATAGCCATTAACGGAAGAGGGCACAAACGGCAGGTGAGCCATCAGGTTCATGTAGTCACCATCAGTACCACCACCCTGCACTTGGATGGCATTGTTCTTCTTGCCATAGTCACCGCTGACCTGTACGGCAGCATTGACATACTTACCTATCTTGCTGGTCATGCCGGCGCGGAAGTTCCATCGGTCATAGCTCAGACGTCCCATGTTACCATCCTGATCGTAGTATGATACATTGGCAAAATAAGTTGATTTTTCCGTACCACCGCTGATATTCAGGCTGTGTCGCTGCGTAAGTGCTGCCTTCCAGTTGTCATCCAGCAAGTTATAGTTTACTCCCTTCAGGGCTTCCAATTCGTCCTTCTGGAACAGACGAGTGGCAATATCCACATTGTCCTGTGTGGTAGTATTGGCTGCTGTAATGGCATTCCACATACGACCATACTCGTAGGCTGAAAGCATTTTGGGTGTATAAAGGGCGTCCGTCCAACCCAACTGACCTGTATATGAAATCTTTGGAGCACCCATCTTGCCTCGCTTGGTCTTTACTAATACGACACCGTATGCAGCACGTGAACCATAGACAGCTGCCGAAGCATCTTTCAGTACGGTAATGCTCTCAACTTCACTTACGTCAAGGTTGTTGAAGGCCTCTTCTGTAGAGATAAAGTCATCAATAACATAAAGCGGCTTGGGATCAGGGTCACCACCATTGGTAGCACTGGGCGTCAGTGCTGCATTAACTGAGGATTGACGAATCTGTAGGCTGGGAGCTTCACCAGGACGCGAACCGTTTGACAGCACACTCACGCCGTTCATCTGTCCTACCAGAGCGTCAGCAAGACTACCCACAGAGAGGTCTTTCAGGTCATCAGCAGAAATCGCCTCAACAGCACCCGTCACATTCTTCATCTTCTGTGTGCCGTAACCCACAACAACGACCTCTTCCAGTGACTGGCGGTCTTCCTGTAGTTTTACGACACCACCCGTAGTCTGTACGCTTACATAGCCGATATAGCTAATAGTAAGCTTCTTACCTTCGGGTATTTCCACCTTATAGTTACCATCCAGGTCAGTAACTGTTCCTATCTTTGTACCAGGAATCTGCACTGAGGCACCGATAACGGGTTCGCCCAGCTCATCGTAGACCGTTCCTTGGACAACCTTATTCTGAGCCAAAGCAGAGGTAGTACTTACCAGTGCCACCGCTATTGCTAAAATATTAAAGTATTTTTTCATAGAAATATAGTTCTAATAATATACATCTTTGATTCTATTTTGCCTTACTTGCCATCATCAAACCAACGTGGGTCACCAGTCTGGAAATCCACTTGATCAGAGCCCGTTGGCATAAAATTGCCATTATCGACATCAACAAAAGCGGGATCCGTTTGCAGGACTTTACCTAAATCATAGTTTTGACTTGTCTCTGGTGTGATTTCTGACTTTCCGGCATTCCAATAAGTGTTATTATTAAATGAAATACTATTATAACTGGAAGCTGGCGATCCTCCACAAATGCGTCGTGCAATACCACCACCTGATGGACAGCAGTCCAACCAGATGTTGTTCTGCACGTTTATAACGGTATACTTCTGTCCTTTGAATCCATCGTAGTTGGCCCATTTGTCATATCCCATTCTGTAGAAAGTACAATTGATAAAGCTTACCGATTGTGTCTGGGTCTCTCTACTATATCCTGCTCGATCTAATCGGCCTGCATTTTCATAACGTACAAAGTATTGCAGATTATTATCGTTCGTATCACTTGTATTCCACATTGTCGTGTTACGAATTGTCAAATCCTTAACGAAGCCTGACTGCAGGTAAATAAAGGCATGGTTGGCCAATTGTGACGGAATATTGAACTGAGCTGTCACATTGTCTATAGTCAGCGTTTCTACGCAGTATTTGGCTACATTATTATCAAAAAAGAATTTGTCTCTTAGATTGCGGAAATTACAACTTGAAATAAAAATGGGAGCTCCCATAATATTATAATAGGTTGTCTGAGTACCCAACAGGCCTTTCAGGCTATCAGCAGGCTCCTTACTTAGTGCAATAGCTGGCTGCTTAGACTGGGCATAGTCAAAATCCAAATATTTCAATGTCATTGGAGCTGAGGTGCGGATGCAGCCATTCTCGCTTGACATGGTAATAATGGCATGTTTAGTCTTGCTGGTACTACGCAGGGTTACCTGTTGTGAACCAAAGTCCAAAATATTTGATATTGTGTATTGTCCACCAGGTTCCAAATCGAAAATCATTTCCTTGCCAATAGAGTCTGTCGATATAGGATTTTGGGTAAAATATTCAAAGAGGTCACCTACAGGAATTGGTGGGAAAGAGGCACTTTCAAACGAAGAAAAGGTCTTTACAGTAGGTTTCTCTGCCCCCTTATTATTCAGGTCGTCATTACCTTTGGTACAGATACTGAAAGAGTAGTTTACCTCTTCTTCACGGTCAAAGGTCAGTGAGCAGCCGTCCAACCAGCCAGACTTGAGGGTGTCTGGAGCTTCAGGGTCACTCACATTGAGTAATACGTAATCATAACCACCTGCTCCATAAACGACAGGCCAGCTAATTGTGATTTTTCCGTTAACCTTGTCCTGATTTACTTCAATATCGCCTGCAGCAGGAGATTCTAAAGTCGCATTACGCACTGGCGAGCTCCACGACTCGTCGCCATCGTAATGATCAGCACAAGACCCAAAGAATAATGCGCCACAGGCTATGATAGCCATTGAGCACAACTTCCTTTTTGTTAATAATCGTTTCTCTTTCATAAACTATTAGTTTTGTAATGATGTTATTTGTTCTCTTGAAAAATCTTCTTCAGGTAGGCGACGTTACGTCCGTAGTTGCCTTTGACGTTACGTACATCCTTGGCATTACGACTTCGCTCTACCACGAGCCAGCCATTCCAATTCATATCGTCAAGGGCTTTTTTTACGCGATACATATCTATACGCGGGTCTTCGTCGAGGGTGACGCTGTCTGTCAGCGAAGCATGAATCTGTGCTATACGCTTTGCGCCCAACTTCTTCAGTTCCTTGGCGGGGTCGCGTCCATTATCGACAGCATCTTGCAGATTATAGTATATTTTGATGCCTTCACTATCGATTTCTTTCAACAGTTTCTTGTCGCCCTTGGCGTCCAATTGTGTACGGATAGCAATGACTTTGCCTGCCAAGCGCGCCATCTCGCCCACTTCATGCAGACGACGCACCAACTCTGTACGAGCTACACCAGCCTCTTTCCATTCGTGTCCGCTACCGCTCAATGGCAGGAAGGCAATCTTCGAGCCCATCACATCCATTGACTGCAGACAGTCGTTAATCAGGTCGCGATAGTTGTCACGCTTCAAAAAGTTCTGTGCAAAAAAGCCCGACATTGCCAATGAGGGTACCTTGACACCTACGGAATCTGCTGTCTGACGGAATAACTGTTGGAAGTGTTCATCGCGCAGCTTATTGTCGAACAGGACGCGCTGTCCCAGCGGCCCCATATCCATCTCTACGCCGTCGGCACCTATCTCACGAGCCAGCTTGAATTCACCAATCTTCTGGCGTTTCAGCATCATCCAGTCACAGGCTGCCACACGATAGCGCTGTGCCATCAAGCCCATTGGCCATGCGGCAAGCATCGCTATCAACCCCATTACGAGGCCCTTACGGCATATTATCCAGTTCATTTTTGTTTTGTAGACTACATAGTTTTACATCATTTAAGACGATTTAGCACTCATTATGTCACCATTCTCCTCTCTTTTTCTTTGCTGTATACAAAAAAGTGACCCCGCAACACTTGCGAGGTCACCATCTTGCTATTTCAAATTATCATTTATTCCTCTACCTTCTCAACTATCATGCTGGTAATTGTGGTATTTGCCCAGTTAGCACCCTTGATAGAGTGTAGGTGAGCAAAACCTTTATCCTTAACAATCTGAGCCAAGTCAACAGTGTAGAGCTTGCCACCTTCAACATCCTCAACAGAGAAATACTTAGCAGACCAAACATCATCACCCTTAGGATATTCAATCAAGTGAGACTGAGACTCGTCTGCATTCCACTGACCATTCTCAATATCACGATTTAACAAGAAGCGAGGTGTACCCTCTGTTGCAACAACCAACAGTTTTGAATACTCAGAGAGATCTGCAAAATTAATAACGTTTCCGTCACCATAAGGCAGACCCGTTGATTCGTTAAGAGCCCATGCGAAACCAGCAGTCTTGTCCTTTTTTGCATCTTTTCCATAAGTTCCCTCACAATCATAGAAAGGAACGTCCTGCAAAGAAATCTGTACAATGGCGGGCTCTTGCTTACCAGGTTCTGTAGGATTAGGAGCGGGATTGTCTTCTACTGAACACGATGTCATACCGAATGCGCTTACCAAGGCGATGGTAGCAGCATAAAAGAAATTAGTTTTTTTCATCATTCTTTTTGTTTTAAAGTCAATAATGTTACAAAGTTTTTTCGAATTGGGTGCAAATATACAACAGATTTCTTGTTATATTGAAAGAAAAACGTGTATTTTTTTTGCTATTTCGGAAATAACACATACCTTTGCAACATGATAAAAACATTAAGAGACATTTTCCTGCTGTTGTCCATTGTCTTAATGGCTGGTTCATTGGCAAGTTGTGACAAACTGAGCGACGACGATGACGCTGTGGCAGAATTACTACCTGGCACCTGGGCTTTCAGCTACGAACTACAAAGTGAAGAAGAGACTGGCCTTAGCTTTAACTACGACCACGTGATATTCCGCACAGACAGTACTGTTACCATAACTTATCCTGGTGGACAAATGGACGGCAAATATCGTGCTGGTAGCGCAGAAATAAGGATCGAGGGTAAGTTGGCGGATGGTCAGGATCGTTTGATGCACTGGATTATCCAGACCTTCTCCAACAAACAAATCAAGGCTGAATACAAATTCGAATTCAACGAACAGTCCGTAACAGCTTTGGTTACACTCGACCGCACAGACGACCTGGAATAATTATTCCGTTTCGACGTCAGCACGACGGAACGTGGTGTCGTAAGTAATGATGTTACAAGCAGAGAAATAACCCAAGCAACCACCTGTATAGTTCTGGACAGGATTGGTACCAGAATTCTGCATGACCTGCATAGAATAGAAGTAGTCGTACGTACGACGATCTATTGAACGTATCTCCAGATGTATCTTGTCGCCGTCTTTCAATCCATCATCGTTATCTTTGTCGAGTTCACGCTCTGTGGTACAGCTAAACAACTGTTGCAACTCACCACCAGGATTGTGCGAGTCATCCATCACAGCCCAACGATACCCTATCCCATTACGATAAATGTGCATAAAGTAATAGTTGTTCTGACCCTTGATATCCTCAAGTTTCAAGTCTGCAAAGAGCATACGCTCAGTCAACACATCCTTCCACACAAAACGGAAACTAGAGAACTGAGGTTCTGCCTGCATTACTGACGACGACTGGAAATGGTTGCCATCGAGATAGATGTCAATGGTATATTGACTGCCCTCATATCCCTGACAATCAGAAATATAATAACCGTTACGCCAATAGCGCAAGGTGTCAAGCACATAGCCGTCTTCAGACAATACAACGGTAGCACCTACCAGATTGTGGCCGTTAGAGACATTATCTGTCATATCCTGCGTAGTAGTCAAACGGACATAGGTGGGCTTGTTGGTACGATTCGTTGTGCCATCTTGTGTTACAAGACCTTCAGCCACATAGAGCTGAGCCACCTGGTGGTAGTCAATATCTATCTCCTTCTCGCAAGAAGCAAGAAGTAAGAGGTAAGAGGTAAGAGGTAAGAGGTAAGAAAATACCTTATATATATTCTGTTTCATAACACTCAGAATTTGATATTGAATGATACCGAAGGCACAATGCCAAACAGGCTGTACTGCTTGGCTTTAGTACGATGTCCGCTCTTCGAGTCCTCGAAATTAATCAAGTACGGATTGTAGCGATTGTAGAGGTTATAGATACCAAACACCCATTCACGGGTCATCCGTCCACCTTTGATTTTCTTCGTCCACGTAGCGCTGATGTCCAAGTGATGATAGTCGGGCGCACGATAGCCATTACGCTCTGCATAATAATAGATGTAGTTGTCGATTATCTCGTATTTTGCACTGGGTGCCGTAAAGGCCTGACCAGAATTATACACCCAGACTGCACTGAACAGCCAACGAGGCGACAACTGATAGCTGGCCACAATATTAATATCATGGCGACGGTCGTTATTAGCATCATACCAACGACCTTGGTTAATGCCCTCAATCTGCGTCTGGCTCCACGACAGCGTATAGCTGAGCCAGCCCGTCAGCCGACCTTTATTCTTTCTGGCACACAACTCAGCACCATAGCCTCGTCCCTTACCAGCCAGCACCAGTCGCTCAATCTCGATAGCAGACGAAAAACTGATACCGTCGCGATAGTCAAGTACATTATCTACATGGCGATAATAGCCCTCTATCGAGAAGTCATAGTCTTGTGAAGGTGTCATTGCAAAGAAACCCAAGCTAACCTGATCGGCTATCTCTGGCTTCACCAGATTAGAACTCATCGTATAACGGTCGAAGGGTGTCGATGTGCTCTGACTGCGCAAGGCGTGCAGGTTCTGGCTTGTACGGCTATAGCCTGCCTTGATACTAAGAATTGGCGAGGCTTTCCACACCATACTGAGACGAGGCTCCAGCGTGACGTGTGTCTTAACGGGACGATTCTCCTTACGACGGTACATCCACGTTATCTGTCCTGAGTCGTCGATATCATAATAGAACGGACCACCCAAGGCAGAGAAAGCTGTCAGTCGTAGTCCAGCAGAGAAAGCCAGACGTTCTGACACCTCATATTGCCAATTAGCCCACAGGGCATTGTCCCAAGCCTTACGCTGTTCTTTTTCGTGATTGGTGACACGTTGCCACTCAGCCGACTTCACATCAGTCAGCATGGTCTGCAAACCAGCATTGATTTCGTGACGACCAGTCTGAATACGGAAGTTCTGACGCAGTCCCACATGTCGGATATGTCCTAAATAGGCAATGTTGGTACCCAACAGCCAGATGCCGTTATCCGTATCGTACGACGAAGCCAGCAGCGTTGTCTGGCTGGTGGAATGTTGACCTAAATAGCTCAACCATGACAATGACCCTGCAATATTTGTCCAACGAATGTCCACCATATCCTCGATAGCCGTACGGTCGTGACTGGCAAAGAATGAGAAAAACAACTGATTGCGGTCATTAACCTGATAGTCTAGTTTCAGATTAGTATCGTAGAAATACAGGGTATTGCCTCTAAAGTCGTCGCTAAGTTTCAGGAACATATCGGCATACGAGCGACGGACATTAAACAAGACACCTAATTTATCTTTTATGATGGGCCCCTCTACAGAAGCCTTAGCAGCCAACAAACCTATGGAAGCTGACCCATGCCACTGGTGGCGATTGCCTGTACGGGTGGCAATATCGAAGACTGCCGACGAAGCGCCACCATACTGGGCAGGAATCAGACCCTTATAGAGGGTGGCTGTTGACAAAGCATCGTCATTGAAAGCAGAAAAAAGTCCTGCCAAGTGGCCGACATTATAAACGGGTGCATTATCATAAAGAATTGTGTTCTGTGCCGATGTACCGCCTCGCACCTGGAAACTGCTGGAGGCATCGCTCTCCGCTTTCACACCTGGCAGCAACTGTACAGAACGCATAATATCTGCCTCGCCAAACAATACGGGTTTGCTGGTAAGTTCCTTCACCTGAATCTGCTCGGCACCGATCTGCACGGTATTCAGGCGACGTTGTGCATTGTTGGCATTGACAACTATCTCTTCCAGTTGCTCGCCTTTTACCGTCGTAGTATCGGTTTGGGCGACAGCAAATGTTGTCGTCAGCAAGGCCACCAATAGCATGTTTAGTCTATTCATGCCTGCAAAGGTACGATTAAGTGAGCAGAAAACCAAATTTTATTTGAGTTTTCTTAAACGTGAGTACCTTCGACGAATGTCAAAGGTAGTGCAAATCGAGCGAAACACCAAATTTATTTGGATTTTTCCGAGGTATAGCCTATCCCCTATCCTCTCCTTACCTTCTCCAACATTTTAAAATGTCATGTTTGGGGTTCAATATCATTATCTCTGTAAACTACTGAACAGCTGTTTGTTACAAGAATGATATTGAAAGATTTAATATCATAGCTATTTCATACAGTAAAACAAGTTGTTTTACTATCGAAAATGCCATACTTTACGATCATAAAAGGCCCTTCTACGCATGTAAAACAACTTGTTTTACTTTATGGCATCACACCCCTTTTGTCAAAACCTCCGTTTCCTTTGTCACACAGTACTGTCTATTGTGCTAAAAAAGCAAGCTTTTTTGTGCATTCGCTGCTCAAAAATTTGGTTTTTCGTTTGCCTTGCACTATCTTTGCTGCAGTTATGAATAATATGAAGAATTATATTGGGATATGTGCCTTGGCGATTGCGGTGCTATCATGCAAGGGCAAGGCGAATGATACACAGACGGAACAAGTAAATGGTCTGTATAGTGCCGTTTTGGCAAATAGTCAGCAGGCGGAAGCCAGACAGCAAGGAAAGAAAGCGCAGGTTGTCAGGTTGTTTGAGATTCCAGCACCACTCAAAGACCGACCTGAACAGATACTGCATCGGAGAGGCTATACCACATCGTATAATCAGACGACGAAGACGCCCAACTGGGTGGCGTGGCACCTGACAGCAGCCCATACAAAGGGGCACATCCAGCGTGCACAGGAAGTATTTACGGAGGATGAGGACATTGCGAAAGGACAGCGTGCCACTGACAACGACTACTATAACTCGCGCTACGATAGAGGACACATGTGTCCTGCTGGCGACAACAAATGGGACCAGCAGGCCATGACGCAGTCGTTCCTCTTTACTAACATCTGTCCGCAGAATCATGGTCTGAACAAATACGAATGGAACGACCTGGAAATGCTTTGTCGTGAATGGGCACGAAAGTATGGTGCAGTGGACATTGTCTGTGGTCCACTATTTACCACCAGAGGCGAACAGAAGACCATCGGGCAAAACAAGGTCTGGGTGCCTGATGCATTCTTCAAGGTTGTGCTCTGTCGTCAGGGCTCGCCAAAAGCCATTGGCTTCGTCTATCAGAATGTAGGCAAGAAGCAGGCTATGGCAAATGCCGTTCGCAGCGTGGACGAGATAGAGCGTCTGACAAAGATGGACTTCTTTCCAGAACTTGAAGACCAGACTGAAACGAGGATAGAGGCCAAGGCCGAATTGTCCGACTGGTATATCCCTCGCAAACCATAGGCATGATGACAAACTGCAAGTAAAAACGTCATATTATAAATTTAAAAAAACTAAGCAGAACTAAAACATTTCGAAATGAAGAAAGTATTGTTGATGACAATGGCTGGCCTGATGAGCTTGAGTGCCAGCGCACAGTATCCCGACCTCACCGACGAGGCCAAGCAACTCATTGCTAAACAGAAAGAACAATGGAAGGCACATGCCGACTCCGCTTGGGAGGTGGCATTCCCAATAGTTGTAAAAGAGGCTAAAGAGGGACGTCCTTACGTGCCCTGGGCCTTTCGTCCCTACGACCTGCGCCAAGCCAAGATACCCGCATTCCCTGGTGCTGAAGGTGGTGGTATGTTCACATTTGGTGGACGAGGTGGCAAGGTGCTGACCGTTACCAACCTGAACGACGACGGTCCCGGCTCGTTCCGTTGGGCCTGCGAGCAGGGTGGTGCCCGTATTGTGGTATTTAATGTCAGCGGTATCATCCGCTTGAAGTCGCCCATCTATGTGCGTGCGCCTTATATCACGATAGCCGGACAGACGGCACCTGGCGATGGTGTGATCATTGCCGGCGAGTCGTTCCAGGTCGATACCCACGACGTCATCGTCCGTCACATGCGTTTCCGCCGTGGCGAGACGCTGGTTACCAACCGCGAGGACTCGTTTGGTGGCAATCCCGTAGGTAACATCATGATTGACCACTGTTCATGTGAATGGGGATTGGACGAAAACATCTCATTCTATCGCCACATGTTCGATATGCACGATGGCAAGCCCAATCGTAAGGAGCCTACCGTCAACGTGACGATTCAGAATACCATTTCTGCCAAGGCGCTTGATACTTGGAACCATGCCTTTGGCTCTACCATCGGTGGCGAAAACACCACATTTATGCGAAATCTTTGGGCAGATAATACAGGCCGTAACCCATCCATCGGTTGGGGCGGTGTATTCAACTTCGTCAACAACATTGTTTATAACTGGGTGCACCGTACTGCTGACGGCGGTGAGTTCTCTACCATGTCGAACTTCATCAACAACTACTATAAGCCAGGTCCCCTTACACCCAAGGATACACCTGTAGGTCATCGTATTGTGAAGTCCGAAAGCCGTTCGCAGGGCTTGTTCCCCTACAAACAGTTTGGTCGCGTCTATGCAGTCGGCAATATCATGGAGGGTTATCCTGAGATTACGAAGGACAACTGGAACGGTGGTATCCAGACTGCCGATAAGGATGGTGAGATGGATGCTACAGAGTTGGCTCTGATGCGTTCGAATGAGCCATTTGAGATGCCTTACATAAAGATTATGGGTACAGAACAGGCCTTCGACTGGGTGCTCTCGAATGCTGGTGCCACCATTCCCTGTCGTGATATTGTTGACCAGCGCATTTGTGAGGAAGTTCGTACAGGACAGGCTTACTACGTGAAGGACTACGAGAAGGAGTTGGCCAAGATAGAGAAGAAGACTGGTGTCAAGCAGAATCCTTATGGTGACATGTGGGGCCTGCACAAGAAGTCACAGAACGAACAGGGCTTCTTCAAGTATCGTCGTCTGCCTCAGGATTCTTACAAGCAGGGTGTCATCACCGATCCTCGTCAGATGGGTGGCTATCCTGAATATAAAGCCTGGGAGCCCTACGTCGATACGGATGGTGACGGCATGCCTGACGAGTGGGAGAAGCAATATGGATTGAATCCCAACGATGCCAGCGATGCTGTCAAGGACTGCAACGGTGATGGCTATACCAATATTGAAAAGTATATCAATGGTATTAATCCTCAGACCAAGACCGACTGGCGCAATCTAAACAATAATTACGACACGCTGGCAGCAAAAGGCAAACTTTGAAGTGATAAGTGATAAGTGATGAGTGAGAAGTTATGAAAAGGAATATAATATATGAAGTGAAAGTGACGTTGTGGTTGAAAGTATTGTTAATACTTATCATTTATCACTCATCACTTATCACTTCTACTGCCCAAGTTGCCCTTAAAACTGAGGGCCAGGACCCTCAGTACGTAGAGACCATCAAGGGACGTGCTCAGAAGATAGTCGATGGTCTTCAGCTTACTGATGCCAAAAAAGCAGAAAACGTCCGTAATATCATTGCCAACCGTTACTTCCTGTTGAACGACATCCACTCGAAGTATGGCAAAGACCAGCAGGATGCCCTTTATGCTGAACTCTATAAGCATCATTTCGAGCTGGCCTCAGCCCTTTCACTGTATCTGAACGAAGAACAGATTGACGCTGTCAAGGACGGTATGACCTACGGACGACTGAAGCGTGACTATAATGCTCAGCTGGACATGATTCCTACCCTCAAGGAAGAGGAGAAGGCACAGATACTCACCTGGCTGAAGGAAGCACGCGAGTACGCCATGGATGCTGCCGACTCCAAAGGTAAACACTTCTGGTTCGACAAATACCGCGGTCGTACCAACAACTGGCTCTCAGCCCGTGGCTATGACTTGAAGAAGGAGCGCGATGCTTGGATGAAACGAAAGAAGTGAGAAGTGATGAGTGAGAAGTGATGAGTGAGAAGTGATGAGTGAGAAGTGATGAGTGAAATTAAAAGCATATTAGAAGAAAAGAGTTTTAATTTTGCGATACGTATTGTAAACTTAAACAAATACTTAATAGATAAACAACGTGAATTTGTGATGTCTAAGCAAATCCTACGTTCAGGTACTTCTATAGGGGCAAATATTGCTGAAGCACAATTCGCCCAATCAAAAGCAGATTTTGGCACTAAAATGCAAATTTCTTTAAAAGAAGCGAATGAAACAAGATTTTGGATTCGCTTATTAGCTGCATCTGATTATCTATCAGATATGGAAGCACAAAGTTTGCTGGATGATTGTAATGAATTAATAAATATGTTAATATCCACAACAAAAACAGTATTACCCAGAAACAATGAAAAAAAATAAACGTCTTCTGCTAACGTTACTTATCACTTATCACTTATCACTTATCACTTCTATTGCTCAGCCGATGGATTACTCGTATTGCGGTTACCATTGTTCTGAACAACCAATTCCTGCAGTAAAGGCCGCTACCTACGTAACGCCATCAGGTCAGGACGATGCTGCTACTATTCAGGCTGCCATCGATTGGGTTTGTCAACAGAAGCCAGACAAGCAGACGGGCTTTCGTGGTGCCGTACTATTGGGCGAAGGAACCTATATTCTTACTGAACCCTTGCGCATACGCACCAGTGGTGTTGTACTGCGTGGTTCTGGACGTGGAAAGACCATTCTGCGCAAAACGGGTTACGATCGTGGCGCTGCTATATATATAGAAGGTACGCGCGACGTCATCGTTAAAGACACACTCAACATTTCTGACGCCAAAGCGGGCGCTTTCACGATTAGTGTGCAGGGCGGTTTTGCCGCCCTGAAATCCGACTCCCGAATCAGCATCCATCGTCCTTCTACCCAAGAATGGATAGACTATTTAGATTGCGCCTCGTTTGGCGGTGGCAAGCGTATGGGCTACTGGGCTTGGCACCCTGGGGATATTGACCTGCGCTGGAATCGCCAGATAACAACTGTTAATGGCAACCAAATTTCGCTGAACGCTCCTATCACCTGTAGCATCGAACAGCGCTGGGGTGGTGCTAAGGTCATCGTCTATGAGAATAAGGGCCTAATTTCTGAATGTGGTGTAGAGAACCTGTCGCTGGAATCTGATTACGATCACGCCCGACCTTTGGACGAAGACCATTGTTGGGACGGCATCTACGTGGCTGAGGCTGAAAACTGCTGGGTACGAATGGTGAACTTCCAGCATTTCGCTGGCTCGGCAGTTGTTATTCAGAAGTCTGCCCAACAGATTACCGTAGAGGACTGTATTTCGCAGCATCCCGTTTCTGAGCTTGGAGGTTTCCGTCGTCGTACCTTCCTGACATTGGGTGAGATGACACTCTTCCAGCGTTGTTACTCCGAACATGGTATCAACGACTTTGCCGTAGGTCATACGGCTGCAGGTCCTAATGCTTTCGTGCAGTGTGAGAGCTACGAGAGTTATGGTCCCAGTGGTGCCATATCCTCGTGGGCGCCAGGCATCTTGTTTGATATCGTGAATATCGATGGCAATGACATCGTCTTTAAGAACTGGGAACTGGAGAAGTTTGGTGCTGGTTGGAGCACAGCCAATAGCACCATGTGGCAAAGTACAGCATCAGGACTGTTCTGCTATTCACCCGATTCACTGAATCGAAATTATTCTTGTGGCTGTTGGGGCCAGATACAGGGTAATGGCGAATATACTGAGATGAACGAGCACGTCAAACCCTATTCGCTTTTCGCCTCACAATTGGAGAAACGCCTTGGACGTGATGTCTCGCAACAGTGTCGTGTGATGGAAAGAAATACCAATGCTTCATCGTCGCCAACCATCGAAGAAGCGATGAAGATGGCTGAGGAAGCCTTGAAGCCTCGCCAGACCTTGCTGCAATGGATTGAAGCCGCTTGCCTCGAGGGCGACATCACCCCCGTCAAGCCGTTTTCTAGTATTACTAGTCAAACTAGTCCGACTAGCCCTGCTAATTACGCTTTCACCAACGGCTGGCTGACCAAAGATGGTATCTTATTGGTTGGTGGCAAGCACCAGACGCCTTGGTGGAACGGTAAAGCCATTGATGCCTCGATGGCCAAGGCCAAACCAGCGTTAACACGTTTCGTGCCTGGCCAAGAAGGTACGGGCGGCACTGACCGTATTGATAGCGTCATTGCTGACATGCAGCGCACTCATACCTTATTGTTCAGTCAGAACTATGGTCTTTGGACGGATCGTCGTCGTGATGACCACGAACGCATCCGTCGTAAGGATGGCGATGCCTGGGCTCCCTTCTACGAACAGCCCTTCGCCCGAACAGGTCGTGTGCAGGGCAATTTGGCTGGTGGTGTGCAGGGCGATTTTGTCGCCCTGGCCTGGGACGGTATGACAAAATACGACCTCACCACGCTCAACAAATGGTATTTCTGGCGCTTGCAACAATTTGCTAAGAAGACAGAACCAATTGGTATCATGTTGAAAAACCAGCATTATTTCCAGCACAATATTCTGGAGGCTGGTGCCCATTGGGTGGATTGTCCTTGGCGAACGGCCAACAACGTGAACAATACGCCATTCTTGGAGCCTGTCAACTTCACTGGCGACAAGCGCATTTTTACGGCTACGCAGTTCTATGACGTCACTAACCCAACCCTGCGTGAACTGCATCGTCAGTACATCCGCCAGTCATTGGATGCTTTCAAGGGTCAGCCCAATGTCATCCATTCCATAGGCGAAGAGTTCACGGGTCCACTGCATTTCGTCCAGTTCTGGCTCGACGTCATTGCTGAATGGGAACAGGAGAATGGCAAGGTTCTGGTTGCTTTGGCTGTCAACAAAGACGTGCAAAATGCCATTTTGAAAGACCCCAAACGGTCAAAAGTCGTTGATATTATCGATATCGAGCAGTGGTTCTACCATAACAAGGGGGAATATGCACCTCCTGGTGGCGTGAATATGGCCCAGCGCCAGTATATGCGTAAGATTCGCACAGGTAGTGCCCGTTTCGAGGATGTCTATCGCGCTGTCAGCGAATATCGCACGCAGTATCCTGACAAGGCCGTTGTCTATTCTGCTCAGAAAGCGCCTGAAATGGGATGGGCTTCGCTGATGGCAGGTGGCTCGTGTGCCAATATCCCCGTCAAGGATGAAGCACTTCTAAAGGCCATTGCCACCATGCAGGTTGATAACTCGCAGACCTCAAAAGGCATCTATCGCCTCTATGGTCCTCAGAATGAACTCATCTATAATGATAGTGACCATATTTTACCTGTCGACAAAAAGCTGAAAACCGTTAAAATTGACATCAAAAGTGGTCAGCTAAGTCCACAAAAACAAAAGGGCAACTTATCCGAAAAGGGCCTGTTCTGGCTTAAACGATAAAAAAGGACTTGCAACGTTAAAAGCTCATTAGGAATTAAGCGTAAACGATTTCGGAATATAGATTAAAAAGGAAAAGCGACAATTTTACTCGTTTTTCCTTTTTTTAATACTTTTTTTTGCTGCTATTTCTATTTTTTCCTTTATCTTTGCAAGCAAAACAAAACTACTACTTAATTTTAATGATGGAAACTAATCGTCGGCAAAAAGTTGCTTTAACCTCAGGACAAAAATGTCTGAGAGAAAGAGCCAAACAGTTAGCAGCAGAATTTTGTGCTGGTAACGACCATGCTTTTTCAGAATTATATGACCTTTATGTGCAAAGTCTGTACAATTACGGCATGAAGCTAACCCAGAATCAGGAGTTACTAAAAGACTGTATTCATGACGTGTTTGTCAAGGTATATACCAAAAGAAACGAAAAGCATACCATCAATAATCTGAGTTCGTATCTCCTCATCTCGCTGAAGAACCGTCTGCTTGACGAGTTCCGTCGCAATACCTTCATGGACGATGGCGAAGTGGAGCATTACGATTATCGACGTGCTTCAGAAGATGTGGAACACGACTACCTGAATACGGAGCACGAACTGATGCAAACGGCTCAGGTTGCCCACTTGATGAATCATCTTACACGTCGCCAACGCCAAGCCATCACGCTCTACTATCTGGAAGAGCGCAAATACGACGAGATTTGCGACATCATGAAGATGAACTATCATTCTGTACGTAATCTGATGCATCGTGGCATGCTGAAACTCAGAGAAGCGGCGATGTAGAAGGTGAGAAGGTGAGAGAGTGAGAAGGTGAGAAAGTGATGACATTATGACATGTGGTTCGTCTTTATAATAGCTACTGTTAAGCTAACTAACGACGAATCAAATGAAACGAGCTATCTATACAAAAGTAGAGCAATTCCTGACTGATGACGACTTCATCCGTTACGTGATGGATTGCGTGCCAGATAAGGAATCCTATTGGACTTCCTATCTTTCTGCTGCACCTCAGATTCGTTCAGCTTATCTGAAAGCTTACGATATCCTTATGCATTTAGATGAATGCGATCTGCTGACACCTGAACAGGCTGAGTGCCTGAAGCAACGCATCTTCAACACCCTTCATACCAAGGTCAACTAATCCTCAAATTTGAGGCTTAGCTGTCCGTCTCCCAGCATATTAAACGTCTTACGGTGATAGGGCGTAATGCCATATTGCTTGATAGCCTCACGATGCTTCTTCGTGGGATAGCCCTTATTTGACTTCCAGTCATACTGCGGATATTCCTCAGCCAACTGGTTCATATAGTCGTCACGATAAGTCTTGGCCAATATCGAGGCAGCAGCTATCGAGAGATACTTACCATCACCCTTGACAATGGTAGTATGAGGTAAATCCTTATATTTCTTAAACCGATTGCCGTCTACGATAATCGCCTCAGGACGTACCTGCAACTGATCCAGCGCCCTGTGCATAGCCAGAATTGATGCATTCAGAATATTGATTTTATCAATTTCCTCAGGTGTCACAATGCCTACGGCCCACGCTACCGCGTCACGTTCAATCATCTCCCGCAGCTGATAACGCTTCTTCTCCGTCAACTGCTTCGAATCGTTCAGCAACTCGTTCTGATATCCTTCAGGCAATATCACCGCAGCAGCATACACACTCCCTGCCAGACAACCGCGCCCAGCCTCATCGCAGCCCGCCTCGACCTTTCCTTTATAATAACAACTCTCTAACATCGCTCTTGTTTCTTTTTCACCTGCAAAAGTACACATTTCTAATGAAATTTTAGATTTGTTTCTTAATTTTTTAGTTCAGATTGATATTTTTCAGAATATTGTACTCTTAAGAATAGGTATAGTATATAACACGTGATTCTCTTAGTTCGTTAAAACGGCAAGTCATCTTCTTCGTTGGAATCGGATCCTAAGTAGTCTAAAGCAGAAGGTGGGAGAGCTTCTGTTGCATGTTCGCGGGCCATCCTAGACCATTCAATGCCTTTCTCGTAAGCATCGCGCATTTCCTCTACAGAAAGGTCTGACGGCTGCTTGTATTTATCATCGAGTGCCTGAAGGGCATAGATCTTTGCCACCGCTATGCGTCGGCGGTCGTACTCAAAATCGAAGGAGAAGTCATTTTTGTCGATAGCCTTGAACTCAGGGCTATTGTATATAGCTTCCTCTACCGTCTCACTCCAGTCTCTGAACTGCGCAGCCAACCTCATATTGCTGGAGTTTTATCTTCTCCTGTGTTCCATGCACAAGAGTGGATGCCAAATCATCAGGCACTATCTTCATGAAATTGATACCCACCTCTTCGGCAATCTTTTCGGCAAAAAACGTCTTTCCACATCCTGCTGGGCCGTAAAACAGGAGGCTAGGCGGAGTAATACCGTATGCCTTCGCACATTCCGGATTATTTAGCACATTGACAAACCCCTCCATCACCATTTGTTTCAATTCATCCATACCTACAACATCCTGAAAGCCGCGGTGACAATCATGATTTGCTTGTTATGGGTTTTTCCTTAACCGCAGTCGGCTTATCAAGGACTTTTTCACCTTCTTTCTGACAAACACCTTTTCCTGTCATCTTGCGGAGCCATTCTTTCTCTGCGTTTGTTCTTGCATTCATTTTCTTTACCTCCTATGTTTGTTGGTTCAAATAATTCTTTTGACTTCTTCAACGCCCTCAATGGCCGATACATGCTCTACAATAGTCTGTAACTCGCCAAACGAATGTACTCCAAAGTTGATAGTACAACGTACAATACAATCTGTGGTTGTTGTATTCAGTGAATCGATGGACAAGTTCAACTCATTGGTGATGCTGTTTATCATGTCACTCAGGAGGTGGAAACGGTCAACTGCCAGAATCTGTATACAAACGGGATAGAGAGCAGATGTATGCTCCTCATAGTCAACAGGCACGATGGAGTCCCCTTGCTGCGAAGCCAGACCAATGGCTACATGACAATTGCGCTTGTGTACTGTTATGCTACCATCTGGCTCTTTGAAGCCAATAACCTCTTCACCAGGAATAGGATGACAAGCGGAACAAAAATGGAACTTCGGTTTATCCTGCTTGGCGAAATAGCGCTTCAGGAAACCTTTTGCCTTATAGGTAAGAACGTGGTCTGACCAGTCCTTCTGCGGGGTTACCTCTGGATTAGTAACGATCTCCACAATGTCACCACGCTGCAATTCAGCCTTGACAGAAGCCAGCTGACCATTGATACGAGCATAGTGGGCATGTTCACCAATATGACTGTGTATTTCAAAAGCAAAATCCAATGCCGTAGCCTTCTTTGGAAGATTAATAGATTCGCCCTTGGGCGTAAAGACCATGATGTTATCGTTGTAGAATGCAGTCACGACATTATCCATATAGCCACCCTCTTCTTGATGGATGTCTAAATCGCGCAGCACCTTGCGGAACTTGTCAATCCACATGCGAACGGAATCCTCACGACGCTCAGCTACAACACCTACCTGATTATTGCGTACCATACGCTCACTGCTGATATGGACTTCCTCCCAACTCCCGAACTCTGAGAGCAATTGGACATGATAAGACTGATAGCCATTCTCCTTAGCACTATCGATGTACGATATAACAGAACATGGTTTTTCGTTAAACACACTTGTCAAGCGTGAGTAGATTCTCAGAGCAATATCTTTTTCTTGACTCATGTCTTCGCAAGGAAAGACTATCTCCACCACGTGACGGAACGGAATATGACTGAAATCGTCTCCCGTCTTCTGCATCTTACGCCAGATGCTGTAAGGTGCACGGAACGAAGCATGAACAAACACATTGCCAAACTCCTTGCCCAAGACCATACGGATCTTATCGGTGAAGTTATGGAGTCTACCTTCATGACAAAGCTCGTCACGATGGAGCATTCTTGCAATCTCTTCATACTCATGGGGACAGCGATAGCGGAAACTCAGATTCTCCAACTCTATCTTGATAGGGTAAAGTCCAAGGCGATTTGCCAACGGAGCATAGAAGAAATCGGTCTCACCAGCAATCTTCATCTGCTTATGGGCGGGCATACTTCCCAACGTCCTCATATTATGCAGACGGTCTGCCAACTTGATGAGTAGCGCACGGATGTCGTAATGGATGGAGTCAAGCATCTGCTTGTAGTTGTCCACCTGCTTCGACATCTCGTAGTGCTCCTTGCTCTGCTTGGTCAGAACACTCACCAGGAAAGCGACATCCTTTCCAAAACGCTTCTGAATATCATCAATCGTGTACTTTGTGTCCTCCACCACATCATGAAGGAAGGCTGCGATAACAGGATTGGCACCCAACTTCAGCTCTCCGGCTACAATACCTGCCACTTCGATGGGGTGAATGATATAAGGTTCGCCGGACTTGCGCTTTTGGTCAGCATGTGCCATCTTGGCAAATTCAAAAGCCTCCTTGATACGTGTTACATCATCTTGTGAAACCCTCTTCTCCATCACAGAGAAAACTCTCTCGGCTTTCTCCTGAATCATCATGTCATCATTCTGCTTCATAATAGTACATCTTTACATATTCAACATCTGTTTCTTATTCTTTTATGATTAGAGAGAATTAAAAGTAACCAAAACTATCAAAAAAGTATAAACGAAAAACAGCCCGAACACCTAAAAAAGATATTCAGGCTGTATTCCGCCGGAACCCCTTGACAAAGGGGGAAATCTGTGAGGCGGCTCCCATCCCGGAAGTCCATCCTCTAAGCTTCTTTGTTCTTATCTGACCTGTGCTATACGACAATCCGGCGGATCTCGTCGATAGCAGGATTAGAAAAAGAAACTTACCATAATTATCAATAAAATGCAACTTTTTTATTTCTACGCAGAAAAATTGCGCACATCAACTGTAATTTTGCAGCAGATTTTGAAAGTGGTTGTTCACAAAAAGCGATCTTTGATATAAACTTAGTAAAAAAAACTTTAAACGACACGTCTTATGAAAACTGTTGTGCTGCTATGCAGCGTAAGTGGTGCAATAAGCGGGACTGCCGAAAGGGCACCTCCCTTTGCGCCAGGTAGCAATTGTAATTCATCGACAAAAACAAACAAGAGTTGCGGACAAGTTGGAACCTTATTCTCAATAAGGGTAACAACAATGACTGTTTGGCACTCACCCGTCGGGACAAGGTTGACGCCAGTGAGAGGATTCGGCAGATGCGAGCATGGATCACCGCTCGAACTCAGTGGATCCCGCCTGGCATGATGGCGTAATGCGCTGCTATTTCACTAAAAGGTGGAATATACACATCGCGCCAGAGCGAACAGCTTTAAGCTTTTCGTAAGCATGCTGTTCCAGTGGGAGACATTCACTGAGGCCCCTGTGAAGCTTATTACTAATATGTAATAATGACTTCAGAGTCTCACCTCACGCCCATTTCGCCCCCCGATTTTAAGTTCCCCATCAACTCGCATGCGGCCATGCTACCCAGCCCTTTAGTGGTGCGAAAGATGGTTTCAGTTATTAACATTAAATTAAAATGCCTCAGAAAAGAAAAGAGATTCTTACACATGAGTACCTTCAATACGAAGGAGACCATCATGGCCGGAGGCAAAAACTTGAACTTCGACAGACATCTCTACCGACTTTCTCCCGAATGGGAGCTCTACACCACTGTAGTGAATACACTGGCACTGAACGGAACATTCTATGAGAGCGGCAATGAGCGTCTGAGAAGAATCCGACATCTGGTTGGGAAGTGTGACCATAGGTTTACAGCTAAGCTTGCTGTCTATGCACGCCTGCAGATGAATCTGCGCACTATACCCCTTATATTACTGGTAGAACTGGCACAAATACACCGTGGTGATTCTCTGGTTAGTAAGGCAGTAGGAAAGTGCATAATGCGAGCAGACGAAATAACCGAGCTTTTAGCCTGTTACCAGTGGCGAAACAAGAAAGACAACCTGAAAGGTATATCAGCTCAGTTGATACGTGGTCTACGCACCGCCTTCAACAGGTTTGATGAGTATCAGTTTGCCAAATATAGCTTCTGCTATAGTCCTAAAGACAAAGAGAAGAAGATTACGCTTCGCGATGCCCTCTTCCTGGTTCATCCAAAGGCCAGGGATGAGAAACAACAAGAAATCTTCAATCGGATTGCCAAGGACGAACTTCAGCCACCATACACATGGGAGCATGAGAAAGCAGAAATCATGAAGCGTCACTATAGCTCATACGGAGAAAAACTGGATGCAGAGCGAGAGATGTGGGAAGCAATGATCGACAGCGGTCGTCTGGGCTACATGGCCCTCATTCGCAACCTCACAAGGATGTATTCACTTGCTATAAGCGATAAAGCGTTCATTAATCTGTGTGAGCAGATTATGGATATAGATGCACTCCGAAAAAGTCGCATGATGCCGTTTAGGCTCTATACTGCATGGCGCGAGTTAGGAAGATATGTAGTCTGGTGCTTTAAAGGACGTAAATATTACCTTAAAAGCATACGAAGAATGAATATGTATCGCCACAGAGAAGAGATAAAGCATATTACAAAATATGAAACTCTTACAAAAATCAGCTATCGCATAGAGACGCCATTGAGTAACAACGAAAAGGCTTTGTTAAGATATCGTTCGGAAATGAATGGAATCAAATACGAAGAACATCAATCATACTCAAGGCATATTCGCAAACGTCGCTGGGTCTTCAGGCCAAGGACAAGGAATCTGAAGGAAGTACACAGGCGACTCCGGGAGGAAGGGAAATCGTGGAATAAGCAGATGAATAACTTCGAGCACACACGCCGATGGATTGAGAACGATCTTGATGAAGCAAAGCTTCGGCGACTTCGTAACACTATTGATATTGCTGCAGAGTGGGCTACAGACCATATTAAGGGATTCGATAAAAATACCCGTGTCTTGATTGCCGCTGGTATGACTCCTGCCATGAGAAGTAGACCTGTCAGCAAAGACAGTCAAGTCACACTTATGGATATTGCCGCTTTTCAGGCAGTTTCATTAGCATGGAAATGTAAAAATGTCCTAATTGGTCGCTTGACGACCAAATTCACCCCATACCCCCTCTATCGAGGAGAACGGGCATGTGATAAAACTGTTGAATTGAATTGGCGATTATCCGCCAATCATGAACCTGCCAATGGTCTTGGGGTGCTGAAGTGGATGACTCGTCACCGGGATATGGAAGACAAAGTGATTCTGTTTACAGATGGACAGATTCTTTTTGGTTCCATGTTTACTGAGCAGTGGAAGAAGTATAAACGGCTTGTCAATCCTAATGCAAAGCTATACATCTTTGACCTTGCCGGATATGGTACTACTCCCGTGGAGGCAGGTTCTGATGATGTTTATACGATTGCCGGATGGAACGACTGTGTCTTTGACATCCTCGAAAAACTCGAACAAGGCAGTAATGCATTGAAAGAGATTCGCAGTATTAAGCTCTGAACGGAATAAAGTTTTTGGCATAATGACTATGGCAAAGCAAAAACTGAAGAATGGTCTCCAAAGTAGGAAGGTCGGTTGACAGCAGGATGCTGCCCCCTTTCCAAAGGAATAAACCAGAATGGCTTTATAAGCCTGCCCTGTCAAAACCAGGAGGTCATAGATTCCTGAGGACACTGGCCGAGGTGTCCGATGTTTTGAAAACGGTTTGATTTACAGTTTCATTTTAAGAAAGAACGACGAATAGAGGGTGTCATCTTTGAACACCCTCAAAAAATTAATATAGCTTACCTCTTATATTTTTCAATAGCAGTTATAAGACGACGTTGTATCCTTTCAACCAAACGTTGAGGTGAAAGAACTGTTATTCCTTCCCCGTAGCCAAGCAGGTCTCGCTCCAGCTCATGATTCAGGATTACATCAATGCTGAACAGCACGCTGCCGTCTGGGTAAGTCTCCAATTCTATCTGGCTCTGATGAAGAGGTTTAGTTTTTAGATATGGGGCTTCAGTTACAGAAGCAACAAATGTAACATGCTCTACGGGCGATTCAACGTTTCTTGTCACGCCTATCATGTCCTTAAAAAACGTACTTGGATGAAATTCTCTGTCTTTCATATAGCGCTCTCCCTTGGGAGCTTTAGAGATTCCCTCAATGCGGTCCAGAGCTAAATTGCAAAGAGGCGTGTAGGTGAAGTCATGCCGGTCACCAAAGACGAACCATCGATTTCTAAACTCTTTTAATATATAAGGGGAGAAGCAGAAGGTCTGTGCCTCTGGCGAGTGGAACGACTTATAGGTAATCTCTATTGGCTCCTGGTTCATAATTGCATCATGCAGGTCTGTAATGTATTCCAAACCACGTAGGCGCTCATTACTTTCTAACAAAATGACGGGTTCTACCTTGTAACGCATGGAAGCTACATAGTCCTCCAATCGGTTCACGACATCCTCAACGCCATCAAACCCCTTAAATGAACTCATTTGCTTAAGCAAATCGACAGCCTCTGACAATTGAGCCATATCTTCGGAAGAAATAGGTATTTGGGTGATGCTATAACCATATTCGTCATACTTATAGTACTTCTTGTCGACTACCTTAATGGGCGCATAATAGCCAAGAGCCTGCGAATAACGCATCACCTGAATATCATGCTGGATAGTACGTCGGCTTACTTCTCCATAGCCATTTGTTTCATACAAAGCATCATTACATGCTTCAATCAATTCGTCAAGTGTAACTTTGCAACCTTTCCGAAGTATTCGGTCAATGGTCTTATACCTTAATAAGGCGTTCCTATTTACTGGCATAATAAAAGAGTATAAATAACGATTAATCTCTCATCCTCCCTACTTCCCAAGCGGTATCTTCTATATCCCGGACTAATCTTGGGATGGTACTTAGTATTTTATCAAACAATTCTTTTTCTTGTAACCGCTTGATAATATCTTCTGTGGTTCCGAAACCAACGACACTTTCTGCACCATAAGCTTGAGGATAACGAACAGCTGCTACCTCCAAATAGCGTTTATCCTCTGACCCTTTAACTGGCACTGCTGTAACTTTCAGAATAATATGCGTCAGGTTATAACGCTTGTCTGGGTTCTCATACCGCTCATAGACAACAGGAAAGCTTCCCTTTTTAGGAACTTTTTCAAGAACTTGTTTTAGCAAATCATGAATCATTTTCTTAACCAATTCTTCCATATCAAAATCACAGTCCATAATTAATGTCTATAAAGAATTATCATTGAGGTAGTTCATCACCATTTATATTCCTTTCTAATGCGTCTAACATACGTTTTTCAAGGATATCAACAGCCTGGTTGGAATCTTCAATCCACGCCTTAAAGTCTGCTATGCAATCAAAGATTTCTATTCTCTGAATAATACTGCCAAATAAAGAGTCCTTGGTATACATTCCCCATAACGATACCTTCTGATTGCCGGATTCGAATTGTATATATGCCCATAGCTTGGCGCCACCGCCATAAGTCAGCCAGGGGCTATACAGATGCTTCCTGTCATGTCGCATTTTGCTGATGTCTTTTTTTGATAGTTTATCCACCTTCTGCTGCATTGTGGACACAAGTTTCTGGCAACATGACTTGAACGTTGTCGGAACAATTGGTTCAACAAAGGTTTTACGTACATAATTATGCCACTTTTCCAGTCTTTGACGTTTTTCCTCTGCAACCTCCTCCATAGAAACAAAACGCACTTGGTACTCCATACTGAGATACTCCCTATTATCCCATGCATGCTCTTTCCATTCCTGCTGACGTTTTTCGCAGCTGGCATCTGCTTCCTCGCGTGATTCAAACAATTCTTCATTCTTGAATTCTGTTCCATCTTCCAAGTCAACCTTCACCACACGCCAATACCCAGTATTATTTTGGACAGATGTCGTCACATCAATAACTCTTTCTTTATTCTCGTTACTCATAATTATCTCTAAATATTTATTATAGGTAGCTTGAGTATTATTAGTTCGCATTTGATAATCTTTCTTCCCAAGTAATACCGTGTTCATCACTAGAGAATGTCATTCCAGTAATATATCTTGTCACCCTTCTTTAATTTACATGCTGCCATAGTTCTTACACCTTCTTTAGATTTCTCTATTGAGACTTTGTTTTCTCAACCATTTGTCTAACATAATCTTCATTGACATGTCCTGTATCCAAGTGCTCATCCTTGAACCAACTCCCTACAATGGCTCCGTCAGCCAAACGGAATGTATCCTCAATTGTATCCAAACTAACACCTGCCCCAACAATGACAGGGAAATCGTTTACTATCTCTTTAAACCCCTCAATTTTCTTAATAGGAGTAGACATCCCTGTCCCTTCACCTGTACATACTATGGCATCACAACGCTCCATACCAATCAGCAAATCCTCTTTCAGAGTTCGTCCAGAACGCACAGGCTGGTATTTGAAAAACACGCCACCCAACAGGACTACGTCGACATCCTGCCGTATCTGGGCAAGTTTATCGGCAAACAACATATCGTCTTTTGGCACGAGATGACCACAAACAGAATCAATCTGAACGAATCTCGCCCCATACTTCTTTGCCAGTCGGAACGCTTCTCCATAATCGCCCACAATGTTCACGCCATAGACAGCATCAGGATGGGTTCCATGCATCCAGGCCAATACCTCCTCACAGTCTTCTGTCAATCCAGAATAGTTCTCTATCAGTGGATATACGCCATATCTCAGGTATATCTCAATCTCCTTTCTCGCCAGCTCTAATGTTGTATACTCATCGGTACTGTCGGTGTGTATCATGCCAATCAATGGCTTCTGACCACGGAACAATTCTGTAAATTTCATCCTCATCTTTTTATTGTTAATGCTGCAAAATAGTAATTTGTAACCCTTAACCTTGAAAATGTTTTGCCATCAGCTCTACGTATTGCTCATTTACGGGATTATAGGCGTCGTGATTATCTTTTATCCAACTACCTACAATGGCACCATTAGCTTCATTGTAGGTCTCTCCAATTGTATCAATCGTAACACCAGCCCCAACAATGACAGGGAAATCGTCCAGAACCGCCTTGAACTCCTTCACCTTTCCCATAGGGGTTGGAATGCCCGTTCCTTCTCCAGTGCATACAATAGCATCGCACCGTTCCTTGCCAAGAAGTAAATCTTCCTTCTGACTTCGGTTAGACCGTACAGGCTGGTACTTGAAGCGTACGCCGCCTAACAAGACAACATCGGTCTTCTTCCGCATCGCCTTCAACTCTTCTGCATACGCCTCATCCCTCTCCGGATCCAGATGGCCACAGACTGAGTCTATCTGTATGAACTTGGCACCATATGCCCCTGCCAAAAGGAAGGCCTCATAGGGGTCACCAAGGATATTAACCCCGTATACTGCCTTCGGATGGTACTCTTGTAGCCATACCATTACCTTCTCACAGTCAGCAGAGGTGCCGAAATAGTTCTCGATCAACGGATACACTCCGTACTTCAAGTATATCTCAATCTCTCTCTTCGCCGTATCCAGCATGTCCTCACCATGCATACATCCAGTATGTATCATACCGATCAACGGCTTTCTGTCCATAAATAATTCTTCAAATTTCATAAAGCATACCTTCGTTATATGAACATACAGTTTTTATCGCAGTATCTTACTCTTTATTTCTCTCCCTTTCAACCAATACTTCTCAGAAATCACATATCGGCCATACTGTCATATCTCCCCGCAGCAGTTCAAGAAAAAGATCAACATCCTCTTTGTCAAATTCTGTATTAGGACGTGGAGGTACCCTGCGGGATTCCAACCGGGTAACCCTCACGCCCCCATTTACTGGCTCGTATGTTGCTATATAGACACAACAACCCGTCCAGCTCCGGTAGTAGCGTATGGTAGTCTCATCACAGTACATATACCAATGCTCATCCATCTCATAGTCGTAACGGCCGCGCCTGATAAATACCCATGCTTTCTCCGGAATAAACAAATCCATAGGGATAACCACATGTCCTTCCATCGGTCTCAAAGACCAGCGGTTTCCTGTCGTGAGTTTCTTTTTTAAGGCCCAATCAACATCAATGGACAATTCCATCATCTTCTGCTGACACCGTTTCTGTTTCTCCGCGATGGACTCCATGTCATGTTTAAGATATACCTGTACCTCCCGAGTATATGTAATTCCACCCTCACAGATGTCATCTGCCATATGAAGAATCAAATCATGAAGTTCCAGATTCTCCTTGAACTTCTCCGGGATGGCATCATAACCGATGGCTGTCCCTAGAATATTGCCAGTCACTGCACCAGTACTGTCGCTGTCGCCTGCGTGGTTTACAGCAGCAATGAGAGCATGCCCAAAGTCATCGAAATGACGGAGAGAACAATAGAGAGCTATGGCAAGTGTTTCTTCACCAGACCATCCGCCACCTATCGACTCGATGTTCTCCAGGTCTGGTCTGCAGTTGTTTGCTAACTTAATGGCCTTCTCGCATAGCTCACCAATGTACTTGACATCAGATGGATATTGGGGATATAGCTTTTCCATTGCTCCCATTCCCTCCTGGATATAATTGCCCAATGCCTGTCTGGTAGGTTTTCCATCCGATACAAGACGATAGATGATATGAGCTGCCAATGCAGCGGGGATAAAACCAAGTGGATTCTTATGAGTCAACTCCGCAGCTTCCCCTGCCAGATGGGCGGCATCCATGATTGCCATCCTATTATCGACCACCGCATAGAGTGGTATTGGGGCCACTCGCATCACACCGCCACATCCCTTACTGTCATTAACTGGGTCATGTCCCCTATAAATGGCCCTGAGCGAAGACAAGCATGTCTTTCCAGGCCCACGCCTTTTATTAAGTTCCGGGATACCAGCAACCCAACAGTCCTTGAACTTCCTTGATTTCTGCCCTGTTTGGATGAGATACCATTCCAGATAGGCCTCACAAATACCAGATCTCATATCAATTTTCTTACGCTTGGCATTTAAAATACCGTTAGCAGTGAAAAGCGTCATCTGCGTATCATCTGAGATGAGTGCCTTATCATATTTTTCTCCACCAACAAGCCATGGTGGGGTTAGTTTTGTGATACCGTCCTCACCAAATACTTCTTTTATTTTCTTGAAATCTTTCAGGCCCTCCACCGGATACCCTAACGCATCGCCAGCAGCACCGCCGATGAACGAACCCCTGATTTTGTCTTGTAATGTATTCATAATAACTGCTACTCATCATTTGTTAATTTTATGGGATGTCTTCCACACATCTCTATCCATCGAGCACTGTGCCTGCTTACCATAAATTCTATAGTACGGCTATTCTTGCTAATGTTTATGTCCTGTATCAGAAATTTGTCACCTTGCCCGAAATCAACAAACAAATCTTCGACATCTTTCTTGGAAAGAATATCCTTCAACTTTTTCACGATTTCAGTATCATCCTTTCTAAGAATAATCCGCAACTCCTTATCCTCTTCTTTATTATTCTCTTTCATATCTTCAAGTTTTTATTGCTTTTTTATGTAATCTATAACAGAAAAGTAACCATAGAATAGCTCTATTATTAAAGATTACGTAAGAATACGTGCCATCCTTTCCTATTCAACATCTTCTAATATAAGATTGATGTCATCTGTATCATTCGACATTTTTCTTATCGCCTTCCCCATTGCTGCGGATTCGGCTGGCAATCCTATCACTTGGGGCAAGAGAGAGAAGAGATGACCTTCTTTATCAACACCGACATGCCAAGCAGTCCTATCTAACCATTCCTCCTCTTCTAGTAATTCACGAACCGGGAATCCAAGTTTCGTATCTAAGCTCTTCCTAGCTATATCAACTACCGTTTGTTCTTCATTAAAAGAAATATTTAACAGACTACTACCTACCCAAGGAGAGAATATTGCCTTTGCAGGAATATGCAATAGGAATATCTGTGTGACATTTCCCTTCTCATATATATCCATCACTTTTAAATATGAGTTATAATGAAGGACATGCAAGGGGTAACGGTCACCAGGCATCACTAATGATGCTGCATGTGAAGATGCAATAATGTACCTATATCGGTGCATGGGTTTTCCTGCATACGGACTTACATCGATGAAAAAGCCAGCCCTGACAACATCTCCTATACTAAAAGTATTAGTGACATCCAATGGCGTATCTGTGTCTCTATAGAATAGTTGTAAGCCAGGCAACACCCAATTCATAATACTCTCGATATTCGCCTTAGAATCATCCTCTCCATATTTGAATAAATCAATGATACCACCATCACTGTCTCGTATAATGAAGGGATGCCTATTAATGTAACCCACATGTAACGATGCCTCTTCGTAGAAAGGCTCTATGGTATCAAATAAAGGCTGTGTTATAATATCTCCATTATCTGCTTTCAATCCAGCCTTTTCTTCTGAATAATATATTGTAGCCATATTCTCTGAACTATTAAATCAATTTATTCAAGTTTCGCAAGTTCCTAACTTGCCAGTTTAAATTGATAAAGCTCAACGAAATGTTTGAGTTTGTCCGACCGATTCAAGAGCATATCGAAGATTTCCTCATCCTCGATATTGAAGCACTCTGCAATCATGCGGACTACCTCAAGTATCATATCCCAGATTCTCTCAGTGAGAGTGAGTTCCACGCTGCCTTTGACAGCATCATTGAAGAGTCCGCCTACGGTCTCATAGTCAGAGAAGCGCTTGGCGGTGGAGAGCAGATTGTACTGCATGGCCGTGATGGCGGTCATGGCAATCTGCGAGGAGAAGTTGCGCATCTGGTACTTTCCGAGTCCCAGGTTCTGCTTGCTCTCCTTGAATACGACTTCCAGAGACCAACGTCTGGAGTAAATCCTATAGGCCTCGAAGAAAT
>Ga0256407_10001497_pt1 | contig 48939 bp, 72 predicted proteins | sample RumenRJG_04DNA_FD_193489 | JGI IMG/M metagenome (GOLD analysis project Ga0256407, IMG submission 193489) | Bovine rumen microbial communities from Lethbridge, Alberta, Canada - RJG_04 | ecosystem: Host-associated > Mammals > Digestive system > Stomach > Rumen | place: Canada: Alberta...
ATTAATTAAATTTTCCATATAAAATCCTCCTTTTCTTAAATAATATGTAAAAGAAGATTTATATATTATTAAAAAATGTCCTTAAACAATTGGTTTTTATAGTATAATTCTGTTTTTAAATAAAAATAAAAAAATATCTTTAGTTTTATCAATAGGGGAATCTTTATAACCAAGTAAATCCCATTTATCCCACATAAAAGATATTAAAGTATCATTTTTATATTTTTTATAAATATTAACTAATTTCTTTTCCCACAATTTACTTTCATCTGTATTAAGTGTTTGAAACTGTTTATCAAATGCAATTATTATTTCTTCAACATTATCATTTAATAATAATTGCATTTGATTTGTTGAAAGATTTGAACCACAGACCGCAACACTTAAATTATTATCCCATCCAAAATATGAAGCATATTTTAAACAAGATTTTTCACTTTCAAAAATAATTGCTTTTTTCATATAATTAATATTATCTTTACTCCAGTTTAAACCATATAAATTTAATCCAAGAGGATGATTATATAATTTATGATTTATTTGTATGGGTCTATATTTACCATAAATTTCAGCTTCTTCTTTAATAAGTGTGCGACCGCGCAGTCCAATAAATCTTCCATTCTGGTCATAATGAGGAATTGTTATTTGGTCTTTACCAGGATAAAATCCAATATGAGCTTTATTAATAACTTCTTGAGAAATATTTTCTTTTAACCAAGGTTCAAGTTTTACTGAATAATTAAAAATATCTAAAATATTTAAATTATATTCTGGTAAAATTTGTAAATTGCGTTTTTCATTTATTTCTTTTAATTTATCATAATTTGCGAAAATTTTCCAATCGGGTAATGCATCTACATCGTCTCCGTCTATAGATTCACCAGCAATCCCAAATCTGCGGGCAATCCAACGGACCGCCGCGTTTAAATCATATTCTTCTTTCCATTGAATTTTCGCAATTTTACGAACTAATTCAAAAATATCAAAACTACCACTACATCCTGTATAACAAGTAAACATTGTACTATTAATATAATAGTACAGTTTTCTACTTCCTTCTCCTGGAGGGTTATGACAAATGGTGGCGGAAATTATTCCAAAATTTGTATATTCTGGATCTCCGCCCCATTCTTGCAACAAGACAAAAATGTCTTCTAATGTTAAAGCTTCTTTAATTTTTGTCTTGTTATAGTCAATCATTTTTATCCCTCAATTACTCTAATGCAGTATCCAAGAAGTCCGCATTCTTCATTGATATAATCACACAAATATTTCTGCGGATCAATCTTTTCATCAGCTTTATTTCTGTTATTTAAAATATCAAGAATAGCTTCTTTTGGTAGCTTATATTCAACAAAATCCTTCCCAAGGAATGGATCTTTTGGATAATAAAACTTTGCAGTTTGTTCATTAGCAAATTTAGTATTTTGCTTTTTAATAAAGTTCTTCTTTTGTCTCTTTTCAGTATTCTTTTTTACACTATTTTTAACAAAATTCTTTTTAATCTCCACCATGAAAGGCTCCTTCTTCAACCATTATTTTTGTATTATTAATTTCAATCATTTCATATTCATATGTTGTTGCAAACATTGGTTGAATTCTGCAACAACCTAAATCTGCTTTACACCACAAAATAACACTTTTATATCTACCTCGTCTATTTTTATAGACAGAAAGTTTTATATTTGGTTGTGCAAAAATATTAGAACTTAAAATAGGTTCTAATGATTTTATATCATCTGATGAAACTGGAAGTAAAATACTTCCAAAATCAATTTTATCAGCGATAGCTTTTGCACCTCTAAGAAGATTTTGGTCAGGAATTTTTGCTTCTTTCCATTCTCCATTTAGCTGTGTTGAAGAAAAAATAAAAATTCCATATTGGTTACATATATCTTTTAATTTCGTTGATAACATAAAAAGAATATTATCTTCACGAAGTTTTACTCCACCAGAACGACGAGTAATTTCTTCAAGAATTTTTAGACTTGTGTGAATATAATCATGACACGTTAATCTTATGTTTCCATAAGCGCTGACTAGCTCTTACTGCGATAATCGCAGGACACCTTTTCGAATTGTGTATCAATAACAATTCTACTCTCCTGTCCATAAGACTAAGGAGATAGTCGATACAGGTTCTTTTTAGACATTTTTCCAAGTTCTTTTTGTAATAATATCTGCTATAGTTGATTTTGAAATATGGTATTTTTCTGCTAATTTTGTATAAGATAATTTATTTTTTTCTTTATCTTCTCTTATTTTTTTTACAATTTCAGCATTTAATTTTGTATGTCTACCTTTTTCAAAAACTTCAGGCATTATTAATCCATATCTTTTTCCAGTCCATATATTTAAAAAAGAATTGTAATGCAATCTTTCTTTATATTTTTGATTATAAATCTCACTAGGACTTTTTTTATTTTGATATGCTTTTCTTAATTCAATAACTTCTTCTTCTGTTAATTTTGCTTGTCCCCAAATTTCTTTTTTTCTATGTTCTAATGTCTTAGGTTTTTTACAATTTTTTCCACCTGCTTCAACATTATAACCATATGGTACTTGAGTGTTATAATTTTGAATAAGAAAAATTTCCAATTTATTAAGAATTTCTACATCTTCAATATTTTTTACTAAAACTTTATATTCAAAATTTTCAAATCCATATTTTCTAAATGCTTTATGAATTAATGAATTATATTCATTATGATTTGGGTTCTAATAATTACTTTTATGAGCATTATATCGTTCTTGAGGATTAATGGTCTATCCAATATACATTTTACCATTAATTTTATTAATATAAGTATAAATAATCCCCATAATAAACTCCTTTCATATTTTTCTTCTTTTTTATATGAAAGAAGTCAGAAGTTATTTGACTATTTTCGTCCAAAAAGTTTCCCACGGGATTCCCTTGCATTATTGTTTAGGGTTCCCCGTTAGCCTATTATAAATAATAGACCCCGCTGATAAACGGAAAAGTGTTTCACTGTCCCAACACCCATATTAGGGTTGAACACATATTTAATATCTTTTTCACGAACATTCTTTTTTATTCTGTCTTCAACATCTTTTAATGAAAAATCTGGTAATTCTTCAATATAAATAGGACTTTCTTTTAAAATTTTAGCTGCTTCAAAAATACGGTCTTCTTCATCACCTTCATATTTACCATTAATAATATGTTCCTCATTTACATTAGCAAGAAATGCAAGCATCATAGTTTGAATTTCTTCAATTTCTTGCTCTGTTGTAATATAAAGAACTGGCTCTGAAACACCATTTTTAATCCAACCAAAAGTATCATCATAAATTTTATTGCAACCAATATAACAGGCATCCGCAATCATTGAGCGTGTTTTACCAACACCTGTGGGCGCTGACCGCAAATAAAATTTTTTTAATCTTGCTCCACGAGTAACAGTATTAATTAATGTTCCATATAAAGGGACTCCTACTTCTGGATGTTCTTTAAATTTATTAATTAATTCATCAATACCATTACCTGCGGAAACTGCATCTCCAAAAGCATCATCAACATATTGTAATCTAATATTACTAATTTTAGTATCAACTAAATTTGCAATATCATCAAGAGAAGCATTATCTAACCATTCTTCTTGTTTTTGTTTTAATTTTGTATCTAAAATATTGTCAGGGTCATAAATATCTGTTACATTAATTCCATAATTATCATAAGCTCTTAATAAAGAAAATTTTTTTAATCTACTATAATAATAATCAAAAGATAGTAAATTGCAATTATCAATAATTTTTAGAATCCATTCATTTCCTTTATTTTGCTTATAAATAGCTTCATATTTTGGGCGATCTGATAAAAAATCTGAAATATTCTCGATTGTAATTTTAGTTGCACCTAATTCATGAATCTTATAAATTGCTCCAAAAACTATTCTATGAAATTGATTTTCAAAATCTTGGTCTGTAATTATATATTTATCTGTTAAATCTAAAAGTTTCGGATTCATATAGATTGCGCCAATTACTTGTACTATAGCAGTATTATCAACATACTTAGAACTCATCCTTCTTCATTTTCCCCCTCATCCAAGAATGTAAATAATTGACGTTTTTTTATAGACCTTTGTGGTCTTGGTATTTTTATTACTACTTCTTCTGGATGATATTCTTCGTATTTAAAATCTTTATTTTTTTGTTGTGCCAACCATAAGTTATAATAATAATTAAAAGCATCTTTATAAACATAAGGAACAATTCCAATACCATTATTTGCCTTATCTTTATCACCATCTTTAATTTCATAAAAATATGTTAATGCTTTTAAAATACCAGAATATGTAAAATTATATGTGTTTACATAATCATTTATTTGTTTTCTGATTCGAGGACTAACATATGTATCCCCAAATAAATGCATTATATATTGTTCAAGTTTTCCTTTATCATCAAGGACTTCTTCAACATGCGTTTCAGCCTTTTCTGCACAAAGTTTATGCGCATATCGTCTTCCATTTACTTGAACAAAAGGCTCTTTATCTCTATCAAAGATTTGTTGACAATAATAACATTTAACCTTGTGAGCCACAATTAAAACCTCATTTTTTATTAAGACTTTTTATTATTATATCATTTTTTTCTTCTTTTGTCAATAATAAAAGCATTTTTTAAAGAGACTTCTTTAAAAAATGCTTTATATAAATTAATTAGTATTATTAGTCATTAATTCATCCTTTAAATCTTGAACAATTAAGAAAATCATTTCTGCCTGTTCGGGAGTTGCTTCAGAAATTTTCTTTTTCTTACCTAAATATTTTTCAATAATTGATGTAATCTTTGCAGCGTTCATTTGATTTTGAGTCATCAATTCTCCAGCAATCTCCTGGAATTCTGCCATAAGAGCATCATAATCATATTTCTGTACAACTGGGGCAGCTTCTCTTTCTTCAGTAACATACTGATTTCCATATTCAAGACCTTCTTTATCAATAGCATTATGAATAGCTTCTACAAGATTTTCATAAGTCATATCAATCTCTGGAACAATATATTTAAATCTACCTCCGCAAGAGATGGAATCATCTTTATAACGAAGAGTAAGTACGCTCATATCGTGTCCGGCTACCTGGTGTGCATATCCATAAATATCTGCCATACCTTCAATTGTTTTCTGAATAGATTTTGGACTTAAAGCAGGACGAATCTGAACTCTATCTGCACCAGTATTTTCATCTTTTACAATTTGTTCACTTGCGTGACCGATAAAAAATACTGCATATCCAAGTTGAGTCAATCCTCTAAAGACATCATTAAATTCATCCTTGAATTTCTTCCAGCTGTTGGTCCCCCAACCGCCTTCGCCCATAGATTCAATACCAAGCTGATTACATACATACTTCTGACAATAATCGGCTGCAATATCAATGGTATCAACTACAACGCAATTATAAGTTTCTTTAACTTTATCTTTCTTTAATTCTCTCATTACCTGCTTCATATCGCCCCAAGAGGTAATATCAATTGCCATAACTCCAGGTAATGCATTATATCCTTTTTCAAAAGCTAACAAAAGAGCTTTTGGCATCTAAACAGCAAGAGTTGTTTTACCAGTTTTTGGTGCACCATAAATATATGTAATATATCCACTTAAATCTTTACTTACTTTATGAGGTTTAATATTCAATAGATCAATAGCCATTTTTTCTCCTTGTCATTTAAAGATAGACGCCTTTGTCCTTTCTTTAAATTTTTTCATTTTATTTAATAGTTTTAATAGTCTACTATAATTAAAATTATAGTAGACTATTTTATATTTTTAATTAGAAATTATAATCTCCAACTTTTGCCATCGTATTATTTGCTGCGGCCGCAGGTTTAACATTGCTATTTCTAGAAGCGTTATATTCATCCTGTCTCTTCTTAATATTAGCAATAGTCATTTCTCTCTGTGCAGTCGCATCAATAAGTTCCTGTGCAGTGATTGTACTTTCATCATCAAAGAGATAAGGTTCTCCCTGAGCCCAAGTCACAATCCATTCCTTACGAGTATTCTGCACCTCTCTAACATATGTGTCGCCAAATGCAGACTCTTCTTCAATCTTACGAACTGTAACAGAAGAAACCTGACGACCTCTTACTTTTGTAAACACAGGTTCTTTGGTAGATGCACCAAGTCCCTCAAAGTAATCCATTGCATTTGGATTGGTTGCAAGGAATTCTACTGGAAGCAATGCATTCTTAAAATCAAATGCAAATCCTTTAATAACAACTCTCTCTGGAGTATTACGTTCAGGATTTTCTTCCTGACGAACTACATTTGTAATCAAAATATCTGTTTCAAATGTACTTCTATCATTTGGATTCTCTTCAAGGTCATTACTTGCGTGAATAAATCCACCTTCATTTCTTTTTGCACTAACAAGAGTTTCTTTATTATCTCTAGTGGTAAAAAATTCATTTAATCCAAGAGCAGAATCAACTCTAAATTTTGCTGCTTTATCAGCACCATTTTCTGTTACACTAGCATACTTTCCATCAACAATATCTTTAAGAACCTTAAAAGTATTATTTGCAGAACCACTTGAAGTAGTTTCAGTTACATATGAAAAATGTACTGGTACAACATTTGTTGCTGCTCCTTCTGGGTCAGTAAGAAGACTTACATTACCCATAATAAAAGTGGTTCCAGGCTTTTTACTATTTGGTCCAGTTACTCTAATTTGTAAATCGTTTTCATAAAGAAGACCAGATACATGTGTTTTATTTACCATTTTCTTCATAATTTTAATTCTCCTTAATCTTCAAATTTTACTTCTTTACCTTTATTTGTAATTGCATATACGACTGGGTCTTGTCCAATCTTCTCTACATAACCATCTGTTACAAGCTTTCTAATTGCTCCAGATACAACTCGTGAAGAAACAAAAAGTCCTTCTCCAATATCTTTTGCTTTTGCCATTGGAATATCAGTAGCATGCTCTTGAAGATATTTTAAAATTAATTTACCATTATCTGTAAATTCAGGCTTGTCAGTTTCTTTCTTACCTTTAAAAGCTTCCCAATAAGCCATAGCTTCTGCAATATCTGGATTATTCATATCAATAATAAGTGATTCAAATCCTTTTTCTACTAATGCAATAAATTTTTCTTTCTTTGTCATTTTTTTAAATTTCCTTTTTAATTCATTTTCTATATATATTATATCATTTTTTTATAAAAATGTCAATTTAAAGAGAAATCTTGAGAAGTTTGCTCATCTATAAAAATCAATTGATTTGCATATGGAAGAGTGCGAGCCCAATTAATAAAACTTTCTCTCCATTCTGTTAACTTATGAAATCTTCTTTGTCCTTTTGAACAAATTGCAAGAAGATTTTCATAATTCATTGTAACAGTACGAGTTTGAAGCCATCCTTCTGGAAGCAAACGAACTAATTCTTTCCAATAGCGAACATCTTTAGTTTCATTATAACATCTACGGAGATTTTCGCAATCAATTAAAAGGTTATCCCAAATATTATCAACAGTAGTATCTGGACATATAGGATTTCCTTCATAAGGTTTTAAATCACCTACATAATCATCCATTTCAAAACATTCTCTTGTAATAGGATATTCTGCAAGTTTATGCATTGTAGAAGTACTATTTGCAACAGTACCTACTTTATATGTATCAAATTCTTTCCCGTGTGTTTGATACAAAAAACACGCTGACTATTTCTTACTATCATATGATAGGAGACCTTTTTGGAATGTGTATCAATAACATCCCTACTCCTCTGCCCAGAAGGCAAAGAGGATAGTCGATACAGGTTATACGTTATAATAAATCTTTAATAGTGTAATTATCATTATTTAATATAATTAAACGGATATTATGATTTTTACAATAATCTTGTTTCATTTTATCATGTTTTTGAAGAATTTCAAATCCTTCGCCCCAAGAACTTTGTGCTTGTTCATAATGTTGTTGTCCATTATACTCTATTAAATGTGATAATTTTCCATTATTAAAAACAGCAAAATCAAATCTTAATGGTCTTATGTCCTTTAAATCTGGAAATATATATTGCGTAGCAAATTCAATATTATTATCAATTAATAATTGAGTAATAATTTGTTCATTCTTTGAATGAATACATCCACAAGAGTTTATTTTTCCATCTCTAATATGAGAACCTCTTGTAATAAAAATATTACCACAATATTTACATAAACATTTCCATAGAGCAATTTGTTGATTATCAGAGCCAGCTCTTTCTAAAACTTTGATTCCATTATTTTCAAATCCTATCATATCATTAACATTTTTAGACTCTAATTTTTTACATCCGCAACTTTGAGTATGACCAGATTTTAAATTACGGGTATCAACAATTACTTCATTTCCACATTTACATTTACATTGCCATTTTCCACCTTTTATATATTTAATAGGAGTTAAATAACCAAAAATTTGATTGGTTAAATCTTGTCTCGGTTTTGATTGACGCTCTTGTTTCATAATAATACCTCCATTATTTTCTATTATTTATGAAAAGCGTTTCAATAACTTTATAAGATTTTGACCCGTATTTTCCCACGAGATTTTACCCTCGTTAGCACATTTCTTTTAAATGTACCCCGTTGATGAGACGGAAAAGTCTTTCATTGGCAGAAAGTTTTACCAATAAAGTGGAGCTGTAATATCTACACTTACAAAAATTTGGCGAAGAAATTTACGATGCTCTGGACCAGAACGAATTAATAATTGCGCTAAATGCATATCTTTTGGCCCAATATATGCAACTTCTTTATAATCATAATTTTTAGACTCTTTTAAAGTACCATTTGTAATTAACCATTCACAATATTTATCTTGTAAATTAAGAAATTCTTTACTATCATCATATTTAGCCTAATCTATTCTATCCCAAGTAGCCCAAGCATAAGCAACATCAAGAATACCTTCATCATAATCATCAATGATATTAAAATAACTATCACTTAAATTCCAACTATTTTTTGGATTTCGCATGCCTCTTAAAGCACATTCAAAATTATATACTTTTGTATTTTCAAATTTCATGCTACCACAATTTCCCTTATTTGTTCAAGATTATAAATTCCAACCCATTTACTACCTTTAATAATAACAAAAAGATTGTTATTTACCATATAATCTGTATATTCTTCAGCGCCCCATTCTCTATAACTGCCATTAATCATTGTAATATAAATCATAATTATCTCCCATTATAATTTAATATTATGTTCTTCCATATTTGAAAGAGTAGTATTATTATTAATAATTTCATTTGCTCCAATAGTAATAGAAGAAGAACCGTTTGTTGTTGTTGACCAATTATAATAAGGAGTAGTAGTCCATGGAGTAGTTACAGTCCAAGTTTTGTCACTTTTAGCTCCATTTGCATATCCTTCCCAATAAGCTTCATTAATAATCTCTTGAAGTTCATTTTTAGAAATTGCAATTTTACCATTTTTATCAGTTGTAAATACTTTAATTTTCATTTTATACTATACCCAAATTCCTTTGCTTTAAAATATTCTTGCCAATAGTCTTCTCGTTCATTTAACTTTGAACGTTCACATTCTTCAATCATTTCAAAAGAAAAATTTTCAACACCATCATGTAGCATAGCAGGATATAATTTATTTTGTGTTGGTGTTTCTGCACCTAAACCTCGTTTAATATGTTGACGCCATCTATCAGCAATATTTACAGCCTATCCAACATAGCACATTCCATTATTTAAATTAGTAATTTTATAAATTCCTGTATAAATTTTAGAACCTAAAACTCTGCCAATTAAATCATTATAAGGTTTTTCATAATAATATTTATATATTACTTTATTTAAAGGTTCTGCATTACGAAGATATGGAATAATTTCTCGTAATTTTGAAATTTCTTTTAAATCTTCTTCTGAAATAATAAGTCGATAATAATCTATTTTATTTTCTTCTTCAAATTTACGTTTATCTGCGGCAACAGCTGCAGCTACTTTAGATTCTAAATCTGTTAGTTTTTTATTAGCTTTTTCCGCAGATGAAGTATAAGTAGAAATTTTATTTTCATAATATTTAACTAAATCAGCTAATGTTAATAAATATTCTTTTATAGCATCATTTTTAGATTGCTCAATAGATTTTTTATAATTTTGATATTCAATAGTAGCTTCTTTTTCTTTTAATTTAATTTCACTTTCTACTTTATCAAAATGTGCTTTTTTATAATTTTCGGCAGCATTTTTAGCCTAAATATCTAAATTAGAAAGTTTTGATATAGAATAAGCAATTTCAGATTCTAATTCATTTTTCTATTCTAATTTTAAATTATATTGCTATGTTAATAATTTATATGTATTATTTTTATGCTCTATATCTTTTTTAAGTTGCTCATTTTGAGCCAAAAGATTCTAATCTAATTCTATTCGCGTTTTTACTTTTGGATAAAAATAAAGAAAAAAGATACAAGATATTAATACACATCCTAAAATAAAAAAGAATATATTCATAATATTAAAAAATATGGGGTAAGTTTTATAAAACTTACCCCATTAATAGAATTTTATTATTACTCAGCATCCTCAGCATCTGGGTCAAATGCCATTCCTGCTGGTGTAAGACTAAGGAACTTAACTGCCTTATGAGTTCCATTTTCAAGTTCAATTTCTGCAGGAGTACGGACTCCAAATCCCTTCTTCTGAAAAGCGGTAAAAATACCATCAACACTTCTCTTCTCAAGATTGAGAGCACTTGCAACATCCTATGCGGTAACATCAGCACCATTAATCTGCTTCAAATAATCAAATACCTTGCGGCTATTTTCTGTCATCTTTGCCATAATAAATTTTCTCCTTTAAATTATAAATTATTTTTATTTAGTTTTAATTTCATAAAAATTATATCAAAAAATTTTCTTTTTATCAATTACTTGCCTCTAATTTTTCAAGTATCTTAATGACTTTATCGTCTATTGCAATCATATCTTCCATTGAATAAATCATATTTGAATAGACTAATATATCACCTTGAGCTTTTGCTCTTTTATTATCATCATCACTATGCCGCAAAATATATTCAGCTTGAGCAATTTTTTTAGCAAGTTCTTTGATTTCTTTTGTTTTCATAGAAAGTTTTTATTCCTTAATCTTTACATTTTTAATATATCATTTTTATTTTTTATCGTCAAGAAATTTTTTAAAAAATTCTTCTTCTGTTAGTATTGGAATGTTTAGCTTATTTGCTGCTTTATGTTTAGATGAAGTTGATGTTTTATCATTACAAATTAAATAATTTGTTTTACTACTAATACTATCAGTTACTTTTCCGCCAATAGAGTTTATAGCTGCTGTTAAAGTAGCACGATTTTTATATATATTTAATTTTCCTGTAATAACTACATTTAAATCATTTTTTTTATCAATTACTATTTTTTCTATTGGTTGAATATTTAATAATAAATAAATTTGATCAGCTTCTTCATAATCAAAATTTTTTAAAGCATCATCCATTTCTGGACCAAAACCATCTAAATTAAAAAAATGATAAGTATTATCTTTAACAGCATTTCTAAAATCATTATATGTATCAAAATATTTTATTAATTCTTTTGAAATAGTTCTTCCGATTAGAGGAATTCCTAAAGATGCAATAAAAGCATCTAAAGTAGTATTTTTACTATTTTCAATAGATTTTAAAATTTTATCTACTGAAGCGGGACCAAATCCAGGTTTTGAAATCCATTCATTGCGATAATCTTTTAATTTAAAAATATCAATTAAAGATTCAATCCAACCCCAATCTAATAATTTTTCAAAAGTTGCTAAAGATAATCCTTTAATATCTAATCCTTTTTTACCTGCAAAATGTTCTAATCGATTTAAAATTTTACCACTACAATATGGATTTTCACATTCTAATGTAATTACACCATTATTATCTTTATAATTTACTTCTCCATGACATATTGGACAATATTCTGGAACATCATTCGCAGAAACACCACAATGAGAAATAACATATCCATAGTCGTAATGAGGACCAGCTGATGCAATTTGAGGTATAATCATATTAGCTTTATAAACTTTTAATGGTTCACCTACATATGCACAATCGCCAAGAATTTCTCTCATAATAGAAACATTATGCAGACTAGCTCGTTCAACAATAGAACCATCCATATCTATTGGGTCAAATACTGCAACAGGAGTTAATACTCCGGTTCGTCCCATTGTCCAACTAATATGTTTTAATTTTGTTTCATAAATATCATCATAAAACTTATAAGCAATAGCATTTTTAAAATGATGGGATGTATATCCTAATTTTTCTCTTAAAGATAAATCTCTAAATTTAAATACAATTCCATCTATTGGATAAGATAATTCTTGACATTCTTTTTTTATCTTTTCAACGAGATTTTCAATTTCATCATCAAAATCAAATGGACATATAGTAAAACCTAATGTTTTTGCTTTAGCTAATTGAACAATAATTTCATTAGATATATCATTAAAAGGTTTAATTACGTCCCAAACAATAAATTTTAGCTTTCTTTTTTCACATTCTTTAGAATCAAGTAAACGAATACTACCAGAAGCGAAATTACGAGGATTTTTATATTGAGTGGAAAAAGTTTCAAAATCAGAATAGGAACAAATAATTTCTCCATCAATAATTACTTGTTCTTTATAATTAATATATTTTGGAATAGAAGGAATAACATTGGCATTATGAAGAATATCTTCTCCAATAGTACCATTACCTCTAGTTTCTGCGCGAACTAATTTTCCTTTTTCATAAGTTAAAGAACAAGTTAAACCATCCATTTTTGCCATAGCAACAAAAGATTTTTTACCTAAAAAACTTTTAATTGCAGATAAATCTTTTGTTTTATCTAATGATAGCATAAGATGATTATGTTCTACTTTTTTTAAAGATGTTACAGTATTATAATATACTTGTTGAGTAGGAGAATCTTTAAAAATAATACCTGTTTCCTGTTCTAATTTTTGTAATTCAAAATATTTAATATCCCACTCTTCATCTGTAAGAATAGTATGTCCACTATTATACAATTCTGTAGTTGCATTTAATAAATCAATTAAATGTCTAATTTCATCTGATTTTGTCATAAATTCCTCATATCATTTCTTAAATTATATATATATTTTTTTTAACAAAAAATCAAATAAAAGGAGGTATTTTTACCTCCTTTTATTATACTTTAGTAACAGAATTAATATTTCCTTTTACCATGATATTTCCAAGAGAAGGTCTGCTTAATAATGGAATATCTTTTGCGGAAATGCATATAGAATTTAGTGGACCAATAAGAAGAATCATATCACTATCTTCCACAAGCGTTCCGCAAACAATTTTTCCTGAGCTAGAAGTAGGCTTATAAATCATTAATCCCTTACCCGCCCGCTTCTGTAAAGGAAGTTCATCTAATTTAATTTTTTTACCAAGACCACCTTCTGCAAAAATTGCAAGTTGGTCTGTTTCATGACGTATTGGTAATGCTGCAACTACATAATCATTTTCTTTAAGAGTAATACCTTTAATTCCCATTGCAGTTCTTGAAGAAGCTGAAATTTCATTCAGACTAATTTTAATTCCCATTCCTTCATGTGTAATAAGAATTAAATTTTCATCAGAACAAAGACCAACAGAAGCCAAACTATCTCCTTCTTTTAAGCCTATTGCCGCAATTCCAGTTTTCTTTTTTGTTTTAGTATACTCTTCTAATGGAGTCTTTTTTATAATTCCATTTTTAGTTATAAATAAAATATATTTTGCATTAGTATCTCGATAGATAGAATAGATTAATGTAGCTTCTTCATCATTATCCATTGCAATAAGTGATTTAATACTTTGACCTTTAGCTGTATTTGTTCCTACTGGAATATCATTTACTAAAATACGATACATTTTACCCTTATTAGTAAAAACCATTAAAGAGTCAATCGTATTAGTTTTAATTACTGCTGAAGTAATATCACCTAAAGTTTTTACACCTTTTCCATTTCTTCGTTGTGTTTTAAAACTTGTTGAAGGAATTCTTTTAATCAATCCATCTTCACTCATTACAACAACACACTTTTCAGGCTCAACAAACTCAATTTCTTTTTCTTCTTTATCAATAGAAACTTGTGTAATTTTTGTCCGTCTTTCATCTCCATATTTCTTTTTAATTTCATTAAAAAGTTCTATTAAAGCTGGAATAGGATTTTTAATAATTGCAGATAATTTTTCCATTTCCGCAATTTTTTCTTCATATTCCTTTTGGATTTCAATTTTTTCAAGATGAGCAAGTTTACTAAGTTTCATATCCAAAATAGCTTTTGCTTGCGGTTCAGTAAAAGCATATTTTGCAATTAAATTTTCTTTTGCTTTTGCAGCATTTTCAGATTTTTTAATTAATTGAATAATATTATCAATATCTTCAAGAGCTTTTAATAGACCTTGTAAAATATGTGCTCTAGCTTCAGCCTTTGCATATTCAAATTTAGATTTTCTAATGATAACATCTCTTTGATGTTCAATATAATTTTCAATTAATTGTTTAAGATTTAAAAGTTTTGGTTTTTTATCTACAAGAGCAACCTGATTAAAACTATATGTATCTTCTAATTTTGTTTTAGCATAAATTTTACGAATAATCGGTTCTGCAGAAACTCCTTTAGCAAGTTCAATTATAAAACGAACTCCTTTTGAATTACTTTCATCTCTAATAGTTGTAACACCATTTAATTCTCCAGATTCACAAAGTTTATCTAATTCAATAGTCAAACTATCTTTAGAAACTTTATAAGGAATGCTATCAAAAACAATAGTATCACCTGTTTTATCAGACTCAATATGATATTCGCCACGAATTCTTGCTCTTCCTTTACCTGTGAGATAAGCTGCAGCTAACTCATCCTTATTTATAAGTAATCCACCAGTAGGAAAGTCAGGTCCTATGATAAAATTAAGTAATTCTTTAATATCACATTCTGGATTAGAAAGAACATGAATTGCGGCATCCATAACTTCATTTAAATTATGCGGAGCAAAAGAACAAGCCATTCCAACAGCAATACCAGTAGTTCCATTTACTAAAAGATTTGGAATCTTTCCTGGGAGATAAACAGGTTCTTGTTCTTCATCAGTATAGGCATTTACCCAATCTATTGTATCTTTCTTAATGTCGGCTAACATCTCTTCACCAATCTTAGAAAGTTTACATTCTGTATATCTATATGCGGCTGGCTCATCGCCATCTCTAGAACCATTATTTCCATGGAAATCAATTAATGGATAACGCATATTCCAAGGTTGAGATAACCAAGCTAATGCTCCATAAATTGATGAATCTCCATGAGGATGAAATCTACCCATTGTGTCACCAACAGGCTGCGCGCATTTAACAAACTTTTTATTATTCATATATCCTTTATCAAACATATCATAAAGAATACGTCTTGCTACTGGTTTGAGTCCATCTTCTGCAGATGGTAAAGCTCTATCAGTAATAACACTTAAACTATAATCAAGAAAGCTTTGTTCAACTTCTGGTATAATTGGTGTTTGAATTATATTTTCCATTATAACAATCCTTCTTTTTGTAATATTTTAATTCTATTATTTAATAAATCATTAAAATCTTTATCTATATAAGTTTTTTCTTTTCCTCCAGCAAGAGAGTCTGCTAAATCATTCCATTTATGATTAGAATGACCTGGAACTCTCTCAATATTAATTCGATAACCTTCATCCCATATCCAATAAAAATCAGTTATAATTCCAATATTTTCTGGAGTTTTTTTCTTAGAATTTAACCAATCATTTTGTGCCCAAGTAAACATCCATTCTGTAAATGTTTTTCTTGAATATTCTGAATCAGTATAAATTGTAGAAATATTTTCTTTATCTTTAGTTCCATATAAAATAAAAGCAGTTAATATTGCTTTTAATTCCATTTCATTATTTGTTGTATGTTTAAAATTTCTTGATATAGTATATAATAAATTTTCATTATCATCAAGTATTACCAATCCATATCCACCAGGACCAGGATTTGGATTGGCACTTCCGTCAGTATATATAATCATGCGTCGATATTTACCCTCCAGTTTTTTTATATATAGTAAAAACTATATCCATTACTTGTTTTTCTAGTTTTCTTTAATACTTCTGTAATATGACAATTCTTTGGAAGCTATAAAATACGTTTACATTCTTCTATGTTAGTATATGGACCAGTTATTTTCTATGTTTTTAAATTAATTGCCATAAAAGGCTATTTTTTAACGCATTTTTTTAATCTGTCTTCAAGAATTTTTTTAGTATATTTTTCTTTATCTATAACAATAATTTTATTAGCTGATAAAGCTGTTCCTTTTATCATTTCACATATTCTCTAAACAGTAATATTATATTGTCGTGCAAACGCTGTTTTATTAATAAATTCACCAATAAATTCTCCTTTTATGTTAAAAGCTAAAAAGGGTTTAGATCCCCGAATTTTTGCCATTTCTTCACTATCTATCCTAGAATTTCCCTATCCGCCTTCTAATGTATTATATCCTTCTTGAATTGTATTATATTCTTTTATATATAACTATTCTTTCTCATCCATTTCCTAAAAAGTCCATTTATCAGATGAATCTAAAATTTCCCATTTAAAATTTTCAAAACCATACTTTCTAATTGCATTATGAAATTTATTATGATAATCCTATTCATATAATGCTCTATGTTTATGTTCTGAGGCTCTTTGGGATAGTGATTTTACAGTTTGACCAATATAACTTTTATTATTGATTAAATTTGTTGCTTTATAAATAATCATTTTTTTCTCCTTTTTATAATATTTTTCTTATTATATATAGAAAATATTATAAAAAGATTTTACATTTTCACCCAAAAGTTCGCATTAACTATCAATATTAGCTCGCCAAGCATTTTGACTAATAAAATCGCGTCGTGGACCAACAGCTTCGCCCATCAGACTCATAAAGGTCTTTGCGGTTTCAGTCACATCATCCATTGTAAGCTGCTTAAGTGTTCTTGTTGCTGGATTCATAACCGTTTCTGCCATCTCATGTGGATCCATCTCGCCTAATCCCTTATGACGATTTACTTCAAATGCTTTTTTCACAGTTTTACGATATGCTTCAAGTGCGGCATCGTCCTTGAGGTATATAATATCCTTGCCTACTGTTACCTTATAAAGTGGAGGTACTGCTGCATAGATATAACCCTTTGTGATTAAATCCGGCGCGAATTTCCAGACAAAGGTGAGGAATAGTACCCGGATATGACTCCCGTCAACATCGGCATCTGCGGTAATAATAATCTTACCATAACGAAGTTTGGACTCATTCACAATAATTTTTCCATCTTCTACTTCCAATCCAAAAGCATCAATCATAGCACTAATTTCTTGATTTTGCATAGCTTTATGAAGGTCAGCCTTAAGGACGTTAAGTATCTTCCCTCGGACGGGGAGCACTGCCTGAGTAATTCGATTGCGGGCTTCCTTGGTACTGCCGGCCGCAGACTTTCCCTCAACAATAAATACTTCGCATTCTGATCTATTTTTTGAACTAGCATCTGCAAGAGTACCAGGAAGAACTGTTCTCTTCTTTGTATCTTGCTTACGAACCGTTTCCTTCGCCTTTTTAGCTTTCTCACGAGCGGCGCGCGCAAGCAATGCTTTATCAATTATAGCTTTTGCATCTTTTGGATGGCTATCGAGCCATATTTTTAATTCCTTAGAAACTAATCTCTGAACGATTGTTCTTGCTTCACTACTGGAAAGAACTTCCTTTGTTTGACCAGAAAATACTGGGTCTGGCATAATGAAACTTAAAACAAGAGTTAATCCTTCTTTTAATTCATCTCCAGTAATATTAGAATCTTTTTCTTTAAGAAGTTTATTATCTCTTGCATATTCATTAATCTGTTGCGTTAAAGCTGTTCTAAAACCAGTTAAATGAGTACCACCAGTATTCGGAATAGAATTTGTATAAAGTTTATAAATATCACTATAAGTTGTATTATAACTCATAGCAATTTTAACCCCAATTCTATCTTCTGAACTTTCAGCTGAAAAAACTGAAGTAATTACTTCTTTATTTTGATTTAGTTCATCTATATAATCCAATATACCTCTATTGGAAGTTATATCTTCTAAATTTTTATCTTTATATTTTAAATGAAAAACTAGTCCAGGTGATAGATAAGCTAATTCTTTTAATGTGTTTTTTAAATCTTTATAATCTAATGTAATTCCCTCTTTAAAAATTTCACTATCTGGCATAAATTGAATTCTTGTACCATGTTGATATTGATTTTCTTTTGGCCAATCCCGCACAAGAATATCACCAGTTTTTTTACCCTTTTGGAAGCATAAAAGAGCATTTTTACCATCTCTCACAGAACTTACATTAAAAAATGAAGAAAGAGCATTAGTAGCTTTTGCTCCAACACCATTCATACCGCCAGATGTATTATAACCAGTTTTTCCACTACTATCAAATTTTGCACCAGTATGTAATTTTGTAAAAATATTTTCTAATGTTTCTGAACCATCAGCAGCTTTTCCAAAAGGAATTCCACGTCCATCATCAATAATATCTAAATCATCATCTTCACCAACATAAATTGTACAATTAGTACAATATCCATTTAGATATTCATCAACTGCATTTGATATAATTTCAAGAGTAATTTGTTTTACTCCTTCTGGTCCAGTTGAACCAATATACATTCCGGGTCTAAGACGGATTGCTTCTATGCCTTCAAGAGTTTTTATATCTTTTACGCCATAATTTAAATCCAAATTATTCATTATTTGTCCTCCGAAATTAGACAATTTAATATTATTCTATTTATTCATATATATATTATATAATATTTTTTCTGAAAAATCAACTAATAAAATTTTAAATAAAAAATTGGGAGAATACATATGTATTCTCCCAATAAAAATTAATCAAGTAAAACACCTTGTGCGTTAATACGATTTGAAGTTACCATCCAACCTTCTTTATCAAAAATATAATTTTTACCATTAATAGTTTTTATAACTCCTGCTGGATAAGTATATCCTTCTGTTAAATACCACCATCTATTATTACTTTCTTTAATCCAACCTTCAAGATATTTTCCACTAACCCAACCTTTTTTATCAGTTACATAAAACCACCAAGTTCCATTAATATTTACCTTTTTAGAAACTTTTATAAATGAACCTTGTGGTAAAGATGTAATAATTGCCGCAGTAGTAGAATAAGAAGCTCTGCAATTTAAGCTTGCTGCTCCAACAATTTTAAGTCCTTTACCATCTGTGTCAACATTATATTCTGTTAAATTCTTAATTTCATTTTCTTCAATATCATATGGTGGACGACCATATCCATAAATAGTTACTCCGTTTATAGGATATGATTTTCTAGCTACACCACCACCATTAGCAACGACTGCAGAGCCCGCACTCGTATTGCCTTCAATAGTATAAATATATCCATTTTTTACTTTAATAACTAATGCTGTATGATGAACTCCAGAAAAAGTTCCATCTTTGGTAAAAAATACCTAATCTCCTGGAAGAGGAGATTTAGTACCTCTTAAAAAGAAAGCTTGTTTGGATTTATAAAGATTAATTGAATTTTTTGTATAATCATCAAAATCTCCACCAAGCAACTTTTTAGCATTACTTACGCCATATGCTTGATAAAAACACCAATCTACAAAACAATCACACCAATATGCAGGAAAATCCATCACTGAAGGATACAATTGATGCATTTCATATCCATATTTGGTATAATTATCAGAACCAGCATAATCTGTTTTACTATAGAGGCAATCTTTTCCATATTTTTTCCATGCTGAAGCAGATTTTTCTAAATATCCTTCTTCTGCTAAAGCAATAGAAATAACTTTTGATGCAAAATTAGCCATTAGCATCCTCCTCCATCTCATATTCTTTCATTGCAGTATCATAAACAATACCACCTTTAGTATTTTCTTTTGTTGCTTTAATAGAATAAATAGCAAAGCCTATTACTTCACTAACTACAGCACCAATTAAAGTAACTAAAGGTGAAAAATCAGGCATCATCATTGTTGTTGATACCAAAGCAATAGATTGAATGGTTACCCATCCAGTAAAAATTTCTATTGCTGTACAGTTTAAAAACAGAAAAAGAATTAATAATTTAGAAGTAGATATTTTTTTCTATTTAAAAAAATTCTTTTTTTCTTCAAATACTTTTTTCTATTTTTCGAAAAATATTTTATCTTCTTGCCATTCTTTTTCTTCTTGTAAAATACTTTCTTTCTCTTGTTCAGTCATTTTTATACCCTCTTTGTATATACTAAACTAATCCAACCGCCAGATTTTAAATGTCCCCAATTACTTAAAGTTTCAATAATAGTATGAATACTTCCTTTTTTAATAATTGCCTATACTGGAGAATTTACATCAGGCTATTTTCTAACATTTAATGCATCTGCTTCAACTTTAATATTAAACATTTCTAAGACAGGAGTTCCCATTATAGTAGGTGCTTCTGCTTTTGGAGTATATACAAAATATTTTCCACCACTATTAGAAACATAAGCATAACCAGAAGTAGATTTAGGCCAAATAATTTTTAACCATCCTGTAGTAGTAATGCTTAAAACTTCTACTCTACTATTTTTTGGTAAATTATCTATAACTTTATATGCTGCTCCTGCTCCAGTTCGAACATTCATATTTTCTAAAGAAATAGCTGTTCCTATTGCCTATCCCACATATTTATTATTTTCTTCTTGTTGAGTTGTTTTTATTTTTTCAACAATTTTTTGTCCATTAGATAGTACAATAGCAGTATGCCCCTCTGCTAAAAGAATATCTCCTCGTTTTAAATACTGACTTGATGTCAAATATTCAGAACTAGTTAAAATCTAAAAAGCAGCTGTTCTAGAAAGAATTTTTTCTTCTGTCGCTGTAGTCATAATTGCGGAAACAGGAATATTTGCGGCATTAATACAAACGGCTACTAAAGCAGATCCATCTGTATTACAATCATTAGAAATTTTATTTAAATCAAAATTAACTTTTTTAGCTTCTTCATATAAACTCTTTCTATCAAATTGATTATATCCAATATGATTATTTTCGCAAGCAGCTTCCATTGCACTGGCAATAGCTTCTGCATTAATATTAGAAATAGGTCTAAAAACTTTAATCCACGGTTTATTATACCAAGAACGAATACATAATTCTTTACCTGTCTAATCTCCAGCAACTCCTCCAGTAGAACGACCATTTTCATCTACTGAAGCATGTCCAATTAAAACACTACCTAAATTAGTTCCCTCTAATTCAATTTTAGTACTGTTTTTAATTTTTTGAGAAAATTGATTATAATATTCTAAACCGTAATTAGCTCTTTTCTTTTGCATTGTTTCACTCTAATCTGCGGGTCTTTCAAATTTTAATAAAACCGCATTTGAAGCATCCATTACATTAGTAGCTAATTTTAAAGTATTCCATACTGCTGAATAACTTTTTGATAATTGTTTACATAAAAATTCTAATTGCATTTCTAAATCGCCAATAGATTTTTTCTATTGTTTTGCATATTTATAAAGTTCTTCTTTTAAACTCCAATATGTCCATTGAACTAAGCCATATCCAGCTTTATCATGAATAAAATTTGTATATGTGCCATTATCGACAGCAGCAGTATATAATTCATCGGTAAAACCTAATTTTCTTTCATAGGTTTGTTGTAAATTATTAGATTTTAATGCAGATTCAGCTTTTATGTTACCCATTAAACCAGCTACACCATATTCATTTCCAATAACTGAAAATAAATAATTCCAAATTTTTTCTGCATCAGTACTACCAACCAATCCTTTTTTAGTTCCCGCAATTTTATCAATATCTAAATTAACTATAGTATCACTTAAATATTTGTTAGAAACCCATCCAGCACCATTTTGTAATTTACACCAATTACCTTCAATAGCATTAATAGTAATAATATCTCCAGTAATTAATTTACCTACTACTGGTGAAGCTACTGTTGGTTTTTCGCGGATATTTAAATCGGTTGTAACTTGTTTTTGACATACTTTAATAGTATTACTAATTTCTGAATATCCAAGATTTTTAGCCGTATCTTGAATAATATTATCTAATGTTTTTCCAAATTTATTAAACCAAGTAGAAATATTACTTTCATTATTTGCAAGACCTAAAGAGAAAGCTTTTGCATGGTCTAAAATTACTTTATCTCCTCTTGGATTTAAATTAAATGCTTTACATAGATAAGAAATTAATTCAATAAGTTCATTATAAACATAATTAAAATAATCTTGATGACTCATATCATCACTACAAATTTCAATTTGAATCCAACCATCATTGCAAGAACCTAAAGTTCCTTTTCCACAACGATTACCTTTATTATACCAAGGCATAACTTGAACGGAAAGAATATTATTATCTTTAGTATATCCAATTCTTGCATGAACTGTATTAGCTACTAATGGTCCAAGCCATTTAGTATTTTCTCCTAATAAATTTAATATTTCCTATTTATTTTTAGCATCATTTCGTGGCTAAATATATAAATTTAATTTAGAATTATTTAAATTTGTTGCATGAATAATGATACCTTTAATATCCATTTTTGTTGCGCTGGCTTTGCTTAAAAGGCAGCTAATGGGAGGATTCGTAACTGTATATTTCATATATTTTTACCTCCAAAAATAAAAAAGTCTTGTATTCAACAAGACTTTTACATTAATTCTGCTAATTGTGCAATTTTTGATCTATGAATATTTTTTAATTTTATTTGACCATAAATATCTGTTCCACGATAAACTTTAGAAACACGACGCATACCATTATTAGCGCCAGTAAAGTGAACATCATCAACTTGGGTATCCATATCACCATCAATAATACAAACACAATCAGAACCAATTCTTTGTAATCCTAATTTCATTAATGTTATATCAAGATTTTGTGCTTCAGAAATATAAACACCAGCTTTCATACCACTAGTATCATAACCTCTAATATCAGAAAAAGGTAATAATACTAATACTTCTTCTTCAAGTAATCTTTCAACTTCATATTTACTTCCAAGTTTACTAGCTAAAAGATTACCAATCTAAGAATATAATAATTTTTCATTTGGTGAACCTGGATAGAAACCAAGTTTTACCGCATTTTTAGTAGCAATTGTATTACAAAAAACTACAATTTTATTAATAATTCCTTTTTCTAATAAAGAGAATAAATAACTTAAAGAAAGCAGCGTTTTACCAGAACCTGCGGGACCATTGATTAAACTAATCTAATTATTAACTAAACTATCTACTGTTAGTAATTGATAAACATCCTCTTTAATAGGCTTAATTTCTCCAAACCATTTAGATTTAAAAGTTGAGTATTTTACTTTTCTATATGAATGACCTGTCCAACAATATTGGTCTATAATATTATTAAATTTATCTTTTAAAATAATATATTCATTAACAAGTAAATTATATTGATTATTATCATTATTCATATTTTGATAAAAATCTGCTAATTCTTCTTCAGACATTGCAATTTCTTTATAACCAATATAACTATCTTTATGCAAATCTTCTGCTTGTAAAATACAATCTTCACCAAAAAATAAATTTGCAATATTTGATAATGATAAATCATTTGTTATAAAATAAGTTTCATCTGGATGAACTGTTTTATCATAATCAATAGCGCAAGCGAGAATTTTAGTATCATTATTAATTTCAAGATCTGCGTCTATTAAAGGTTTTAACATCGACTTTTTAAAGATATAAATTTCATATTTATCTTTATTTCTTGTTAAAATTTTACTTAGCTGTTGTGCAGTTTGTTTGGTTTCAATATCTTTATTATCATTAGATTTAATATTTTCTAATTCTGATAAAACAATAGAAGAAATTACAATTTTTCCATTTGTTTCAAATAAAGTATCTGCATTCAAAATTAAACTGCTTGTGTCATAGAAATAGTATTTCATATTTAGTCATCAACCTCTTCCTGCATGTCATCTTCTTCTTCTGGAATATATTGAAAGCCGATAACATTGGCAGGTTCTTTCTCTTCTTCTTCTTTTAGTTTCATAATTTGTTTATTATATTCACTAATTTTAAGATTAAAACGACCTTTTTGCGTTTCAATTATTACTAATAATAAATTACACAGTTCTTCTAATATAGGATTTATGAAACTAATAAATAAAGCTCCAAGAATAAAAAATAATAAATACAAGAGTAATATCCTCCTTTTTAATTATTTTTATTTTCTTATTACTATAAAAGTTAAGAGCAGGTAATTATTTATTTTTGTCCTTTTGTCTATTTGCACGAATTTGCTTATAAAAAGTATCTTTTGCTACAAGATAATCATTTAAACTTTTTTGCTCTTCTAAAATTAAACCTTTAATTAATTTTAAATCACTATTAATTTTATAAATTTGTCTTTGAATAATTTGCTAAGAATCATGATTCTATTTGCAATTTTTAAAAGTAAAAGCAATACCCTTTAAAGCATTTAAAGCTGGAATTAATTCATGGTCACGAATATTTCTATAATATTCTATCATTGCTCTTTTTAAAGCAATTTCACAACCAGTTTTTTCATTCATCATATCTCGATCTTCTTCGCAGCATCGTGCAGTTCCAATATAAACATCTTTGCCATCAGAAAGTACACATATAGCCATGCCATCTTTTTCATCCCAGCTGAAATTAGGTTTAGGATTATTTTTCATAATTAAGTCCTTTCATTATATTTTTATATATTAATATTATAACATAAAAAATGATATTAGTCAATTTATAAAAAAGTTACAATTGAGACTATTTACTGAAAAAATTTCCTTATGCGATTTTTTGGCGGCAACGGCCGTTGACGCTGGCCAACTTTTCACCAAAATTAAACCATATATAAAAAAAGAGATGGTATTTTTATACCATCTCTTTCTTATTAATATTCATAGAAAATCTGCACTAGGGGTGAAGATTTATCAAGTACAAGAGTTTTATTATTACCATTTAAAGAATGCTTTGCCGCATCTAAAGAACGTACAAAGTTATAAAATTCTGCTTTATCATTATCATTATATGCTTCAGACAAAATCTTCATATATTCAGCTTCGCCTTCTGCTTTAATTGCTTCTGCATTTTTATTAGCTTCAGATTTCATAACTTTTACTTCTTTTTCAGTATTATTTTTAATTTTTTCTGCTTCAGAATTACCCTTTGCAGTATATGATGCAGCAATATTATTACGTTCAGAAATCATTCTTTCATATACTGCCTGTTTATTATCACTGGGCATATCAAGAGCCTTTGTTTCAATGGCAAGAATTTCAATACCATATTCATTAAGAGAGGTTCCAGTATTATCTTTAATATCTTTATCAAGTTTTCCATTTCGATTTTCAATAATGGACATCTGGTCCATATTAGAAATAACTGATTTCATAGAAGAAAATACTGAAGCTGAAATACGAGACTGCGCCTGTGGAATCTGTCCATTTAGATGACGCGTAAATTTAATCGGATCACTAATTCGCCACAAAACAAAGGCATCCGCAATCATTGTCTTTTTATCACGAGTAATTACATCTGAAATAGGAATGTCATAAATCTGAATGTTATTTGGAAGAGTTGTTGTACTCTGAATCACAGGTGCTTTAAAAGAAATACCAGGTTCTTTTTCTACTCTTATAATTTCACCAAACTGTTTAATCATTTTATATTCATTTGGATAAGTAACTACCAATGAATTTGAAAAAAGAATAAAACAAATAATCATAATTATTACAAGAAAACTTTTTTTCATATTAATTTATTCTCCTTTTGTAATATTAGTAGAAAAAGTTTCTAGCGGAAGAAGTTTCTGAGTTCCAGATTCATCAGTAATATAAATTTTCATTTCTGGCAGAATCTCTTCCATTGTTTCATAAAACATACGCTGTTTTGTGATTAGCGGATATTTAGAATACTCAGCATACATCTGTTCAAAACGTGCCACCTGACCTTCAGCTTCATTAATTCGAGCCTGTTTCTGTGCTTCTGCTTCATTAATAATTTTATCACAAGCAGCTTCTGCGCCAGGAATTTTTTCATTTCTATCTTTATTAGCATTATTAATAGCAGTTTCAGCACCCTGCTTTGCTGTTTCTACAGCTTTAAAAGCGCTCATAACATCATTTGTAGGCGGAAAAGCATCCTGCATAGTAATATTAACTACAGCCAGACCAATATCTTCCTGTATCATTCTATTACTAAGTTTTTCTTTAATTTCAGCCTGAATTGTAGCTTTACCAGTAGTGATAACATCATCTACATTATAAACACCAACAGTATCACGAATATATGATTGAGCAAGCATCTTTAAAGTATCCTCTGGATTGGCAGATGCATATAGATATTTAATAGGATCACTAATCATATATTCAAGATAAAAATCTGTATCAACAAAATTAAAATCTTTGGTAATCATAATTGCTTCATGGTCAATAGTTTCTTCACTACCTTCTTCATATCCAATAGGCATACCTAAAATCATTTTTGAAACAAAACGTGTTGACTGAATAAAAGGAATTTTAAAATGTAATCCTGCCTGAGAAACAGTTTCTGGTTTACCAAAAGTCGTCACTACAGCATATTTATCTTCTTTTACTGTATACCAGCTATTTAGAATACAAATACCAACAATAATAGAAAAAATAATTATAAAAATAAATTTTAAAAATTTGGGTTTAGAATTTTCATCTGTATTATCGTATGATGTTTTAACAATATCAACTACTTCACCAATAGCTTCAGCTCCTCCATTCGCAAGCAATGCAACAATAATAACAAATGCAATAATAAGTAAAACAGCAATCAAAATAATTTTCAACATATATAATTATTTTTCCTTTCTTTTACAAAATATCAATACATTCTTTATATTTTTTATACATTTCTTCAATAATATTATCCAAAAGAATTGGATAACAATTATGAGAGTCAACACCAACATGATACATATAAGGCATATCTAAATAAAAATTTGTTTGCTGATGAGTATGCCCATAAAGATTACAAGTACACTGTTTAAGAGTCTCTTTCTCAAGATTACCTGTCATAGTGGGATAATGAGAAAGATAAAAATGATAACCTTTATACTGAATCATATCAGCATATTTTACATTATCAACTACATTATAACAAGTTTCATACATTTCAACACGACTATTTGTATCATGATTGCCGCGAATAATATGAATTTTCCCTTTTAACTGCTGCATATGATATTTAATTGCGGCCAGAGCATCTTCTCCACCCCCACCAAGCCCGCAATCACCAAGAACATATACATCATCTTCGAGACTAACTACTTCATTCCATCTTTTAACAATGGCTTCATTCATCTCCTGGACGCTAGAGAATCCTCTTGGCCGCCAGATAAATTCACGGTCATGATTAAAATGCCAATCTGATGTCATCCAAATCATTCTTTTGATTCCTCCACATAAATAACATTCTTAGGATACTTTGTATCATTTTCCGGACGCTCGAACTGATAGTACATTCGTCTAATTACACCTCTTGGAACATAAGCACGACCTGTTCTTTGTTCATTACGTTCAAGAGTTTTATCAAGTGAAGGATGTATTACAATACAAGTAATATTTTTAACATTACTTAAATCAAGAGCATCAAGAAGTTTGTTTCTTGAACCTTCTGTGATATGAGTAGCATCACAATAAATATTTTCAGGCAGCTCTGGGTTATCTAAAGATTCCTGAATATATTTTACAAAAGTTTTAAAAACTTCATCTTCTTTTGCGAAATATTCATCAGAATCTTTAAGCATAGAAAATCTAATTGCATCTCTAGAAATAATATAATCCCTATCTTCAACAAAATTATTTTCAAGCCAACTGCTCTTTCCCGCACCAGGAATTCCCGTCATTAAGAAGAGATTTTTCTTGTTCGCATTCATCTTTATACACCCCCGCTTCAAAATCTTGTTTAAATTCATGTCCTTCAAATTCATTGCGACATTCAATTTGATTTATTGTAATTTTACAATGTGGACAATATAACTTTTTACGATGAAATCTCTCTTTCTTTTTTGCCACATTGCGAGGCAGCGTCATAGTGCGCTGCCCGCAATTTATACAATAAAAATCATGTAATTCAAATTTCCATCCTCTTTTCATATTTCTCCTTATCTATCTTCAATAACAAATATCTCACCTTTTTGTTTTATAATTTTATATTTTGAATTAAATTCATTTAAATCTTGATTTTCATTAAAAATAACCTGATATTGCTTTTTTCCGCTATCTATTTGATAATTATAAAAACCCATAATTAAAGCTGAAATAATACAAATAAGAGAAAATATAGCTATTTGCGCAGAATATTTTTCTAAAATAGGTAATGCAAAAAGAATTAAAAGACCCACAAGAAACAGGATAAACATTAACATTATATACCAACCAGGTGTTATCATAATAGCTTCACTATATAAAATTGTCATTTTGATTTACCCGCAATAAATTTTATTATCTTTAAAAATATGTTCTTCCCAAGTATCAAGATCTAAAAGAAGAAGTTCTCCTGTTACAATAGTACCTCTATCAATATTAACTTTATGATTATTACAATACCAATATGCTCCATCAATTCTATTAAAATTTCTTTTTTCATTTAACATGAAGTCTTTTAAATAAGGAATAGGAGTATGACCATGAACAATTATTGTATCAGGAAAATATTCATTCCATTTGTCATTAAAATGAGTGCGGTTCCAAATCAAATTATTATTATCTGGACTTATATTAAGAGATGGAGTAAAACCTGCATGAGTTAAAATAACTTTTTGTCCTTTGGTATTGATATATTCTGCTCCATAAGCTAACTCTTTAAGCTGTTCAATTTTTATTCTTTTTAGAGATGCTTTTTTCCAATCTTGAAAAGTCTTTTTTCCACCATTATAGCGAAGTAATTGAAAATCACGGTCTGATTGGAGATAATAATCAATCTCATCTGATTCTGCACCAATACTCATACGTTGAATTCTATAATATGAATCAACGGTATCAATCAACATTTTTTCATGATTTCCCATTAAATAAATAAAACGGTCATCATTAAGAACTGTTTCAATAATTTTCCAACCATCATCTCCACGATCGCCACAATCTCCTAAACAAATAACTCTATCTTCTGGTTGGATAAAATCTAATAGCTGCTGAAATACTTCCCAACATCCATGGACATCAGAAAAAGCATATACATGTTTCATAATTACAAACTTGCCCTCCTATAATCTGGAGTATTATCATATGTCGGTCTAGGATTTTCACTCCAAACACCAGAATCAATAATAAAATTATTCATGGTATTAAATAGTTCCCAATGTAAAAATTTAACACCACCAGTAAAAGTGTCAAAATAAAAATCTTTATTTTTAGAAGTTTTTCTATCAATAAAACGTAAAACAAATTTCATTTCAATTCCAGAGCCATCATAAAAATTTTTAAAGATGGCATTTATCTGTCTAGCATAATATCTGCCTTTCCAGAGAGGGTCATTTTTAATTGCAAGATTCATATTTTTTATAACTTTATTTACTTCTTTTTGAAGTTTCTTTCTTTTTTTATCTCGCATTAAGAACACCAACTTTCTTTTTTTATTATTTTTTAACTTTCTATATATATTATAATAAAAATTTTTATAAAAATCAATAGCGGTCTTTTTAAAGACCGCCTTGATTTTTTATATTTTAATTAATGATTATTTGCAGATAATAGTGCTGTAATAACAAGACCGCAAATAACTCCAAATGAAAAAACACCAATATAAGTAATAATAGTAAGAATCATATTATTTCTCCTTACTGATGGAATTCAAGAAGAAATTCATTAGATACTGCCTTAAAAGATTTAGAACCATCTGGATATCTAAATACAATTCCTTCACGAGGCTTTCCATCAATAACAGATTTTCCAGTAGCAGTAGTAAGCAGCTCATCAACAGTATCAGGAAGAATGAAATGGTCATCAAGAATAGGAACCCATTCAAGTTCATAAGAACGAACTATATCTGCGGCTTCCTTGGAACCAAGTCTGCCCTTATTAGATACTACAAGGTTAAAGACTCTAAAATCATGTCCATCCATAGAATAATCTCTCTTCTGGATACCAGCTCCATAAGTCTCACCCTGAATAGTTACCCATTCAGCATCAGTAAAGACATTATCTAGAAGCTGTCTAAGGACATATTCCATGTTATACTTTTCAGCCATTTCAGTATAAACATTAGTTTCATAAAAGCACTTCTTATCAGGCTTATCAAAAACTACATTTCGAGAGCATACAAAAAAGTCATACTTAGTTCTAAAAAACTTCTTGTACTTTCTCATAGTGAAGGTAGTGGAAGTACCATCAATCTTTTCGGTTGCAATCCAAGGATTCTTGTCGTTTAGAATCCAAGGCATATTCTGAACTCGCTCCTCATCAGTCTTAGAAACCCAGCTCGGCCATCCAGTCTTCTTATCTTTTGCACTACCAAAAAAGATAAAAAGAACCTTTTTACCCCAGTTTCTTTTCATAAGCCATCTAAAAGGCTGCTTAGAAAATAGCTTAGAATGACGCTGTGCCATTTTCTTATACTTATCTGCGGAACCAGACTTGCGGACATTATCTTCGGGTACTGCATAAGTTACACCAAGTTTTTCAGTAAGGAAACGAGATTCATCATCAATATGATAAAGATTATCATTAGTATCTTTAATAGAAATAGCTTCTCCATCTACAGTTCTAATAATAGACCATCCAAAATTCGCCGCGGACATAAGAAGACCCTGAGAAAGAGACTTACACATCTTCTGAGTCTTAATCTTATAATGCTTTTTGGCAAGGAATTCCATATTAGTAAATGGTTCTACTTCTGGAAGCTGAGAGTCAATTTCAAAATAAATTGCTGGATCTCCTACCTTAAACTCTCCTTTACCAACAACAATAGTCCATCCACCAACATGTGCCAGTTCTACTCTATCATAGCCAGGAATGGCAGTAATATCATCAATTTTTACAACATATGCAAGTTCACGAACATTATCCTTATTTAGCATATTTTATCACCTCATAAAATTACTTTTTTAACTTTTCTATAAATATTATAATAAAATTTTTATAAAAAATCAATAATATTATATACCTCCATAAAACAAAGGAGATTTTGACATATACCAAACCAAATCTTGCTTTTTGTCATAATTTTTCCAACGCTCAAAAATTTTATTTAATTCATCAGTTTTTTCAAAAAACTGTTCTACATGAGGTCTTTCAAATCTGTCTGCATGATAATGTCCAAAAAGCCATATATTCCAAGAGAAAGTAGATTTTATTTCATCCAACCACAATTCTGTAGTTTTATCTACAGAAGATTGATCTACCATAGACAAAAATAGATCACGAGGTTCCCAAGAGATAGGACAAGTATGAGTTAAAACAAAATCATATGATTTATTTTTACAAAGGTTTGCGGCAGCCGCTCTTTCTGCATCATTAAGCTGCTCTTCTTCGAACCATCCACACCAGCCATTTTCTTTCATTCGAGTTTGAATTCGCCAATATTTATCAACAGAATAAGCTCCGCCAATAACAAGAACCTTATATCCATTAATTTCATATTCTCCATAATCTTTAAAGTAATGAATATTTGGATATTCTGGCTCCCAGTATACTTCACCATTTACATTTTTATCATAAATTAACTGCATTCCAGGAATGTTCTGGGGTCTTTCTTCGTGATTACCGCGGACCGCATATAACTGAAAATCATATTTATTACAGAAACTTCTTTTCCAGTCTTTATCTCTTTCATCAAGAAGATAATTAAATCCAAGGTCTCCTAAAACAATTAAGGCAACATTAGAATCGTGTTGCCAAGTATAATATTTAAAACGATTATTATAATTTCTATGTACATCGCCAGTTACATACCATTTCATTCTGCAATTGACACCTCACTTTTTAAATATATCATCATTAATTTTTTCTGAATTGCAATTAAATTCAGATTTACTTCTGTATTACTTTTATTATATATTTCTGCATTGTCAATAACATATTTTCTAATTTCTTTAATATGTTTAATAGATTCTTCTGCCATTCTTTTAGCAATATCTTTATTATATTTACCCTGTTTAATAGCAATTAGTTCTGCAGTAACATCTTGCGGTGGCCGCATACAACTCATATAATTATTTCCTTCAATATATTTTTCAAGGAAATATTCAATTCGTTTTAAATGATGAAGCTGCTTAGGTGCATATCCAAATTTTTTAATGCTTTTTTCTGTTGCTTCAGAAATCTTAAATAGCATTTTAAATTTATTATAAGCAACACCATACATTGCCATTACAGCAGCATGCTGATTATATCGTGCAATCTTTTCTCTATTGGTAACTAAAACATTCCATAAAGAACTATATCGCGGATTTAAAATAAAATATGGTGTAAATAATACTTCTAAGAAATTAAGATTTTGTTTCCTAAAAGTAGTCATTACTAAACGAATATCTTTAACACTAATATGCTCATTATTATCACGAATCCAAGTAGTGGAAATAGGAGTTTTATTATAAATAATGTCATCTAAAGAAGGGAAAATAAAGAGCTTAGTATCTATATCAGAATTTTCCATATCCATATTATAATTCTGACTACCTTCAAGAAAAATACCAATAATCCTTTCTTCTGGAATTCTTTTTAATGCATCATTATAATGTTCTTGGACTCGTGCCATAATAGCTTCATATCGTGTCATAGAAACTCCTTTATATAAGGTAAATATTTCTTTAATAGTTTATCAGTTAAAGTATCTTCTTGCATAAAGTGATCTTTCATATCAGCTTTTTTTACAAGAATAGCAAGATTATTTTTACTAGTAAAAATACTTTCAATATAATCTGCATATGTATCAACTTCATCTTTAGTTAAAGTAATTACTGTATCTAAATAGACACTTCCAATTGCCGCTTCTAATTCTTCAGTAGGACATTCAGTATCTTCAAGCAAATCATGTGCAATTCCAACAACAAAAGCTGCAATAGTATCAACATTATTTCTGCTTTTAGCATCTTCATAAGCATAATTTGCTACTCTAATAGCATGTTTTAATTTATTTTTAGGATAATATTTTTCTGCAAGGCTCATTACCTGAGCTATTTCTTTCATGGTCATAATATTTTATTCTCCTATATTTTTTCTTCTTTGTTGAAGTTCAATAAGCCATTCTCGTAATTGCATATGTTCTTCTAAGCATGTTTTACAAATTCCAATTTTATGAATAGTTTGAGCATCTTGCTCTAATAATTTATCTATCTTTTCTGTTGGAAGATATTTTGTTTTATTATATAGAGTATCAAAATTATTATTTGATTGTCTTTGTAAATCTTGAATTTCATTATTTTTATCAGCAATAATTTCATCAAGATGTTTAATTGCCTACTCTAAAGTCATAATAATTATTACTCCTTTTTTAACTTTATATATATATTATAATAAAAATTTTTATAAAAATCAAAATTGGGTAATTTTATTTCATTTTTATATTTCTTTTTTTATAATTTATAGAATAATTAACAAAAGGAGGAATTATATTATGCCAGGATTAAGAGAAGCTTATATCTGTTCTAGTGAAGATCGTCGTCATTATAATAATATAAGAAGCAATAATGATTATTATTTTCATCGTTATTGCATGCCAAGTCCTCCAATTCATAAAAAAGAAAAACCTATATATATAATTGATAATACAGAATCTACAAGTGGTAATATTATATCATAGGAGCAAATAAAACAATTAATTAATGAAAATATTGCTCAATTAAAAGATGCCATTATACAAGAAATTAGTAATGCTCTTAATATTCAAATTACTAATGAAGATATTAATGCTGTCATTAATGAAATTTATGGCGGTTCCGCTTCAGAAGTATTTAAGGAGGAATAAAAAATGAAAAAAACTCTTGATGCTATTATTCGTTTGCGAAGAGATAATGATTATAATTATGAATTAATTAAAGATACTTTTATTCCTTCTAATGGAGAAGTTGTGTTAGTAGATACTGCAAAAGATGGTTTAAGAGCAAAAGTTGGAAATGGTGTTAATACATATGCTGAATTACAATTTACTGATGAAGATATTCGTAATGCAGTATTACAAGGCTATTATGCTAATAATATTTTTTATAAAGATTAGACTTTATCAACTCCATTCAATGCTATGATTAATAAAGTTTATATAGATAAACCTCATAGTAGAATTTATTATTATAATGGTGAACAATATATTCCATTAGATTCAACTTTTACTACTGCTTCAAGTGAAATAGCAGGTACAGTTAAATTATATAATACTGTTGGACAAAATATAGATGGGACTATGACTCAAAAAAGTATTACTGATGAATTATATTTAAGATATAAAACAAATATTGATACTGAAAATGAGTTATTAGTTTTTACTTTATAAAGGAGGATTAAAATATGGCTCAAACATATACACATACACCAGTACTTTCAAAAGTTAAACTTGGTAATACTACTTATTATTTGAAAGATGCTGATGTACGTTCAATTCTTGATACTTTTGGTAATGTTGTTACTTTTGATAAAGCTACTGCTGTAACTGCAGATGGAACTGGAGTTGTTGATGCAGCTTTAATGTATGATTATGTTGGTCGTCAAATTGGTTCAATTGGACAGGCTTTAAATCTTTTATCTGCAAGTGACCATACTACGGTTTCAAACCCACAAACAGGAGATTTTGTTGTTGAATCTGATAGTACTGAATGGTTATATGATGGAAGTGGATGGCGTGAAGTTGGTTCTGAACAAGCATATGTTGTAAAAACACAAACTATTGCTGGTGTTGATATGCAAGATAATATTACTGTAGCAGAGTTACAAGCTGCATTAGGATTAAAATCTCTTGCATATAAAGATAATGGTACAGTTTCTATTACTACAGTTGATTCTTTAAATGATATTAGCGCAGGAAAAGCAGGAACATATAATGTAACTTCTACTCCTGTTTCTGTACCTTTAACATATGATGCTTTAGATGTAACTCCAGCTGGTTCTGTTGAAATCGCTGCAGGAACTGCGGCGGCCGCAAGTTATGATAAAGCAACTAGTGTATCTATTGCAACTGCAGCTCCAACAGATGGACAAAGTGCAACATATACTCCGGCTGGAAGCGTTACTGTTACTGATATAACAGTTACTCCATCTACTGGTGCAGTAGCAACTGTAACAAATGCTGGATAGGCATATCAATTAAGTGCAGGTAGTGTAGTTCATGCAACAGATACTACTTCGGCTTTCGCAACAGAAGGAGTGGTTGCTACAGTAGGAACTGATAATACTGGAAGTGGTGGCACTGATGAATCTGAAACATTAATTTTAACAGTAGCAAGCAAAGATAATGCAGTTACTGCTGTGGGTACAATTACATATACAGATCCAACATTGTCTGGTTCTCTTCCAACTTTTGGAGAGCAAAATGTTGTTACTGGTATTACTTCTGCTTCAGCTGCAGCTTCTTTCTCTGGAACTGGTGTTATGATTAACGCAACTCCAAGTTTTACTGCAACAAATGCAACTATGACACAACCTACTTTTACAGGTAGTTTTTCAGGAACTTCAAAAACTGTTACACCAACTATTGCTACTACAACGCAAGCAGCTGGAACAGATGGAGCAGTTACAGTTGCTTCTGAGACTATTTCTCCAACATTTGTAAGTACTGAAAAAACATTCAATGTTAGTTTTGGTGTAAATTCATAATTTCTTGAAAAGATAGAAATTTATATAAAAAATAAATTATAAAACTCTTGAAAAGATAGAGGATATAATTTTTTTCTCGGGCATGAGGATAATTATATCCTCTGCCCGTTTTTTTATTTTAGAGGATATAAAATGAATAAAGAACAAACTATTATTAAAAAAGATACTTCTGAAAATTGGAATAAAGCAAAAAATTTTATTCCGAAAGAAAATGAAATTATTATATATACTAATTTTAAACCCAATGGTATTAAAATTGGTGATGGTAAAACTAAAATAAATAATCTTCCTTTTGTAAATAATACAGAATATTTTATAGAAGAAGATATTTTAATAATTAATACGAAAGGAGGTAATGAAATTTAATGGCTGACCTTTCAAAATTAAAATTAAATGGTACTATTTATAATTTTAAAGATGCGGAAGCAAGATTAATTTTAGAGACAAAAGCAGACAATACTTTAGCAACTGAAACCGCAGATGGATTATTATCTGCAGATGATAAAAAAATATTAAATAATTTAAATCCAAATATTGAAAAAACAATATCTAATCTTAATGCATCAGAATTTAATGTTATTAATGCTAAATAGAATAATGCATTAGGATTAATTATAGCAGCAGAACCTATCATTTCAGAATAGATTCGTACAATTAATTTATTAGATATAAATATTTATACACCAGGTTATTATATTGGATCTAATGGACAACTTGCCAATAATGCTAATGATAGAGTAGGAGATTTTATTCCAGTGTCTCCAGGAGATACTATATATTATACAGGTCATGTTGGACCAACTAATTCATCAAGCATTAACCGTCGTCTTCATGTTTATACTGCTAATCATACTTGGATTAAACAATTAAATTTTGCAGGAAATTTAAAAGTAGGAAATGATTGGAGTGCTTATGGTGTTATTCCTTCTAATGGAGCATATGTAAGAGTATCTTGGGGTGTTGAAGATACTAATGTAATGATTACTGTTGGCGCTCCAGACAAATATTATCCTTATTATATGACACCTTTTACAGCCACAAATTCTGTAGCTTTTAAAATTGGACATACTAATAATCCAGAAGATGCTATAACTTATACATTTAATATACCTGCGGCTGTAGGTAATTTATATGGATTAAAATTTGATCCTATAAAAGGAAAAATATGGAAAATAACAGAACATATAGCATCTTATAATGGAGAAGTTTTACCAGGTCATTGGTTGTCAGATAGAGATTTATATGTTGAAGGTACTACTCCATAGATGGGGGCAGAAGTGGTATACCAATTAGCCAATGAAGATGTAATAGAATATAATTGTACGCCAATGACAATTCCATTATCAGAATATGAAAATTATTTCTTTATAGAAAATGGAATGTTTATAGAATTAAGTTATTATGCGGCAACAGTAGCTATGGATCATTTAACTATCTATTCAGGTATGACTTTTGGAGATGTTAATATATTAGAAACTGATGTAATTAAATGGAATAGAGCTGCAGATTTAATTGATACAAAAGCTGATTTAGTTGGCGCATAGTTAACTGGTAATGTAACAGCTCCAACACTAAGTATTACTGCTAATTCTGACAGAATTGCTACTACAGCTTTTGTTTAGTCATTATTACATACATTAGCTCCATTTGAAGCAACTTCAAAAGCAAGTAAAAACTATGAAGTTGGAGAATATTTAACATATGCAGGTAATTTATATAAAGTTACTGCGGCAATTGCTAAAAATACAAGTTTAACAGTAGGTACTAATATTGAGGTTACAGATATAGTTACTGAATTAAATTCATTACGTTCTTTGATTTAGTCATAAGGGGGATAAAAAGTGAAAAGATAGATTTTTGAAGTTCATAAAAAGATTTTAGGAGCAAGTGTTGGTGGATATGTACCTAATTCATCAGGTTATCCTAAAATATTTGATTCTCATGCAGCAGCCTATGGAGATGATGTTGATGCAGCTTTATTAGCTGCAACTGGAGCATTTGCTACAGCATGGGGAGAAATTTGTACAACTAAAAATAGAGATATGCAAGTTGTTATTTTAATGACAGCAGATGGTTTTATAATAGATAAAAAAGTAATTGGTGCAATTCCAGAAATACCGGAAGGAGATATTGAAGAATAAAATGTAGCAATATGATAAAAATATAAATTATGAAGGTATTAAATATTTTTATGAAGTTGGAGTTTATACAGTTGAAGATGTTATTCAATATGTAGGAAAAATCATAACAAAAGAATAGTTTCATTTTATAACTTCTTATAATTTTGATGGATATTGCGATATAATAAATAAAAAACGGGGATAACTCATTTGAGTTATCCCCTTATTTTTATTTATTAATGTTGTTCAGAATACCTTCAAGGCTAGTTCCTCTCAACAGCTTATTAGTAGTATCAGCAACACTTTCACCATTAGCGATAGAATATGGAGCAAATGCATTAGAAACAGTTTTAATAATTTCAGTATTACTCTGAGCATTAAGAGCAGCAATAAGGTCAGGCTGGATACTTCCCATAATAGATTTCACAGTTTCAGCATACTGCTTCTGTCTAAGTTCCTCAAGCTTGTTCTCTTCACGCTGTCTTGCAATATCAATGTTATTTCTCTGCTGTTCTCTTGCAAGTTCCGCAGTCTGAATTGCATCCAGAAGAGGCTGCAAATCATTCTTAGCCTCTGCTTTAGCCTTTTCTTCAATTTCTGTCTTACGAGCTACTTCAGCATCAATTTCTTTCTGTCGAAGTTCCTTTTCTCGTTTGAGATTCATTTCATTAATTATTTTCTGATTCTCAAACTCAGCAGTCTTTGCTTCAGCAATACTAAGTTCCTCAATTACCTTAATTTTCTCAGTTGCAGCATTGCGCTCAAGCACTTTAGAAATAATCTCTCTCTGATGCTTAATAAGCATTTCTTCAACATCAGAATCAATCTTAATAGAAAGAACTTCGCAATCTACAACTCTCATTCCATTTTCTGGGAAGAAACGACCTTCAGCAGAATTATTAATAGCAACATTACGAATAATTTCACTATAATTCTGATAAAAATCTTCAATAGAATGATTTTTTACTTCAGCCTTCATAAGAGAACGCTGTCTATCACAAAGATGCTTTACATAATTATCTACATCAAACCATTTATCTGTCTGATTTTCATCAAAATTAATGGAATAAGAAACTTTTACAACACATTTTACAAAATCTTCAGTTTCTACATTAATTAAATCACTAACACGATTATTTTTATAACGAAGATAAACTGTCTTAAGTAGATGGTCTGTAGTCTTTGGTTTTCCAGTAGAGAAAGCAAGCTCTTCTAGGGTCTGGTCATAATCAAGAAGAATAGTCTGCGGGCCGCAAACAACCTTTCTGCCACCATCCTTAGAAATTACATTTACAGCATATCCAGTCCAAACATCTACAGAAACAACACCCTCATACTTTGTGTCAAGAGTAATAGTTCTTGGCTTAGTATAAGAAGTTCCTCTCGAAATAGTTGCATTAGTTTCAAGATATGCATAATTAGCGCTATCTACTGTTGCCATAGCATTAGCGCTAAGACCTTTTGTATTAAGAGATTTTTCAATAGTCTTCTCATTAAGAGAAGTATTATACATAAGTGCTTCTGTATTACCAGGATACCACAGTTCACACTGTTTAGCACTTAGCTTTCTTTTAACTACCACTTCATGACGTGGGTCAGGAAGATACATCACAGGACCTTTAACAGTTTTGATTTCTCCAGTAAGACGATTCATAATATAACGTCCTTCGCCTTCTGGAATGGCAATTGCATGATGCATAAATTTGCCATCATAAGAAATCAAAGTATGCTCAGGTCTAGGATAATAAATCATCTGGTCATTGCCTGTGATAAAAAGCTCTTCTCCAACAGGATGCTCAGTACCATCATCATCTTTATAAGCAGCAATAACCTTAACATAAATACCAGAAATAGGAGAAAGCTCAATAGCTCGATATACTGCACCACCCTTAGCAGTTTTCACAAAACTTTCAGTCGGCTCTGGGAAAACAACTGCTGGACCATGTACATATCTCTTATTTCCATCTTCATCTTTAAGGATACAATATTCAAGACGCTCAAGAGTTACTGCATCACGAACATATCCTTCAGAACAATCATTATGAATAGGGATAATTTCAATTCCAGTAGGTGGAATATAGAAAGATACCTCAGTTCCCTTAATAACAAGAATCTGCCCATTTACATAGGAAGTTTCTTTTCCTTCAATCTTCTTTCCATCCGAATCAAAGATTTCACCCTGGTTTGCATTTGCGGCGTGTGCTTCATAAACTCTACCAAGAAGATACTGGTTAGATCTAAGGGTATGTCCCTTAATAACCTTTGCCATCTGTCCCGGCCAGAGGGAGAAAGAACACGGACCATTAATATTAATTTTCTGACCAATTTTTAGTTCTTTTGTTAGAGTAGCTTTTCCCTCTTCGGGATGTACATTATCCTTATCAGGATTTTTTAGAACAATATACCAGTTTTCAGGAGCGGAGCAAAAAAGTTTCTTAGCTTTATTAAAATCAGTAGTTTCTCTAAACTGTTTCGAATTTTCATCAAAATATACTAGACTTTCCTGCTGGCTAATAGTCAACATAATAGGACCTGTATAGGTCTTAATCTGACCATTGGTAAGACTCTGAACATAAACGTATTCATTTGTTGCCAGCACCAAGTCTTTCTGTCGCGTATTATTATTATATTCTCTATCGTCGTATCCCATATATATTATTTTTATCCTTTTTTATAGAAAAATATAGGGCAATTATAAAAATTGCCCTATATTTTATTGCTAAGTTACTTTACGCAAGCGTAACGCTCACTATTAAGCTTGTCCATCATAAGATCCCAAGCGGTAAGTCCCTTCATGATCTGCTCATAAAGAACAGCGCTCATTCCAGAGACATAGTTTACGTTACCGTCATCCTTCATAGGAATATTGTTTGAACGAGCATCAACATTCCAGAAAGTTAGACGCGGCATCTTGTAGCCGTACTTTGCCCACTTGCGCTTCATCGTTTCAAAAAGAGTTTCCTTATTCTGAATACGATGACCACCACCCCATCTATCATAGGATACAGGTCCGGAAGTTACACAACTATCAAATTCCATATCAGAAATGACAATCAGGTTTTCCGGAATCTCATCTTGAGAACAATGGTAACGAAGTGCAGTGTTAAGCATCAGGTCAAAAGCCGCTTCGATGTTGGTGTTTCCACCCCAATCTGCGCGACTAACTCTCTGAACCTTATCACAGAAGTCTACTCCTTCAACCTCAACAAAGGTCGGATTTGCTGAGAAAGTCATAAACTTATTGTGAAACGGACCCTGTGCCTTTTCAGCACAGTACATACCAAGAGAAATAGCTACATTGATAGGAGCAGATGCTTCACTACCGCACATAGAACCTGAAGTATCAACAATAGCCATACCATTAAAGGTAGCATTATTGAAATAATCTGCAAGATTATCCCAATACTTGTTGACCATTAAACGATCTACGTCATCAATAGACTTAGCATTGGTACGATACCAATTGTCACCATAACCCATAACCTTGAAAGCTTCTGCTACACACTCGTACGGATACAGAGTCTTAGCATTAACCTTCGTAGTCTCGTCCTTAGCAAAAGCCTCGTACTTAGCCTTGATAATATCTCTGCGCGCAAACGCATTACGATACTTCAGACCAGCCTTAGACGGAATCTTGTCAAACTCAATCTCATCCCAGCGGTTTTCAGACATAAGTCTTTCAAGCACATTAATGCGCTCGCGGAGAATAGACAGAGTCTTTCTGTACTGCTTATGAGTCATGCCCAGAAACTCACGGGTCATGTTACCCAGCTTGCGGGATTCCGCACTTGAGGTGTTTTCAGACTTCAGCCACTTTGCAAGCAGAGACGGAGTCTTGCAAGCAACGTCCAGTGAAAGCTGGTCGCGAATAATCTGAAAAGCATCCTTTTCAAGACGAGTTCCAACAAAAGCGTAAAGGTCATCCCAACGACCAAACTCACTGACATTAATCAGATTTCTCTTCATAGCATCAGTATAATGGTCTGCTGCCCAATGCAGGCAGGTACGGAAAAATCTACGCTCACCCTGACCACCGCGCACATCACGCAGATAAAACAGGCACTTCAGAGCATAAACAGGATTCTCTTCATAAGCGTTCTTAAAAAGAAGAATCACATCTTCATCACTTCTGGAACGATATGCGCCACCAAGAGCAAACATATCAAGCAGCTTAGTGCCAGTTGAAGTTCTCTTAATAGCACCATTCTCAGTAAAACCAAAATTGTTTTCGTTCTGAAGTCCTGCAATAAACTTATTCATAATAATTTGTTCTCCTTTTTCTCATTGACTCCTCTTGGATCAAGAGGAAAATTAATTGTTTATTTATTTCTTAATTCTTATAAATATATTATAATAAAAATTTTTTAAAAAATCAATTAAAATATTTTGATATTGGAAAATTATCAAAATAAACTGAAATACCATTATTAATTAAATATGGAATTTGATGAGTAGTATATTTAGGAGTATTAAAAGCACTTCCTTTTAATAAATAAATATATGAAGCTCCATTTAATCCTAATTTTTCAGCGCAAATATCATAAATAAGTTTTTTATAAGGTCCAGTTTGAATTTTTTCATCGACAGAGCCACTTACACTTTGATATTTTTTTTCAATTATATATAAATGATTTTTATAAATAAATCCTTCATCTGGTAAATATCTTTTTCCAAAATATTCTGTCATATCAAAGCCATATTCTTTCATTAGTTTTGGAAATTCATATTTACTACAAAATATTATTTTTGATATATCAATATTAGCTTTTTCTAAATTTGTTTTTAAATCTGTCTCAATTTCAAAAAAAAGTCCTGTTTGAGTATTTGCTCCACCAAATCCATTTGTTATCATAGTTATTCTCTTTCTAACTCTTCTATAATTAAATCTTTTGGTAAAAAATCTTTACATAAATAACAAGAACCAAAAGAAACTCCTTGCTATGTTTGAGTCATACTTGAATCTCTATAATAATTAATTCTTTTATCAAATCCCAAATATTGAATATTTTTCATATAAGGAAAACGAGATTGTCCTTGCAATGTTGGTATTGGTAATAACATTGCATAAGGTTTATTTAATTCGGAAAGTCTTTTTAAAATATCATCTTTACATGAAAAAGGTGGATTTGAAATAATTAAATCATAATTTTCTTTTGGCTCATAAAAAAAGAAATTTTCTCCAGAGTCAATATGTGTAAAAATAATTTTTACATTATTTATTTTAGATAAAACTTCTACATATTTACTATTAGACGTATCAAAAGGACACCAAATAGTAAGATTCTATTTATTATGTCTATTTCGATAATCTTCAATATATTTTATAAGTGGTTTTACAGCATAAGCAGGAGTAAAAGTCTCATCTGATGCTTTATCTGTTTTTGCTGTCAAATATCCTGTATTTAAAGGCATTTTATTTCTCCTTTTTAACAATTATTATATATATCTTATTAAGGCGCCTATGGGTCATGATCCCATACCTGAGGTTTTGCAGACCCCCATCCATCCATTAGACGAAAGCGCCAATCGGGGAGAATAAAATCTCCCTTTTATTTTTTTAGAAAAAATTATCAAAAAAATGAGTAAAAGAATTAAATGGATTAAGATTTCCAGTATGAAGGGTCATATGAAAACTACCATAATCTTTTACAAAAGCAGAAAGAAGTTCTTGATAATGTCTATCTGCGCCAAGAACTGCTTTATAAGCATCTTCAACTTCTGTGGCACGAGCTTTACGCTCTGCAGCAAGTTTTTCTTCTTTAGCTTTCTTTTCAGCAAGAGCTTTTTCTTTTTCTGCCTACTGTTTTGCAACCATTTCATCAAATGCCTTCTCTGCAGCGAGACACTCTTCTACTGTTGCATATTCTTTGTTTGTTTTGTCACTTAAAATTTTCATTGTAAAATTCCTACCTTTCACAATTATTTTTTTGCAATAATCTACTCTTATATTGCAAATTATCCAGGTAAGGATCTGCACCTTACATGACGACCTATTATTTTAAGCTCCCCTTCCAACATTGTCTCTCGTATGCATCCGAGTGTCGCCCATGGGAGATAGCGTCTACCTATTCCGCCACTGGATAAATCGGAATGGCGGGAATCGAACCCGCATCACAAGTAAGTGATGAACTCCTTGTTGTTTACCATCAAAGCTTTACCTTTAAGCTACATTCCGAAATGCGACTTTGTGGTAATCAGTCGCACCTCCACAGATTTTGTTACCACTTTTGTTCTGCGGAAAACCGATATACAGTGTTTGCAATACTTGAATACCGACATATTATGCGGGCAAGGATTTGCACCATGCATGGCGTACAACGAAGTCCCCTGCGCTATACTATTGCCTTTCACGTCTACCTATTCCGCCACCGCATAAGTGGCTGGACCCAGGATTGAACTGGGGACATACGGATTTTCAGTCCGCCGCTCTACCAACTGAGCTATCCAGCCAAAAGTGCATTCAGAGAGATTCGAACTCTCGCGCTACCGCTTAAGAGGCGGTTGCTCTGCCGCTGAGCTACGAATGCATAGTGCGCGTGGCGGGATTCGAACCCGCGATAAGCTAATTTGCTTGACGGATTAAAAGTCCGTTGCCCTAGCCTCTAGGCGACACGCGCATATTTTATTTATTCTGCATGAAGATATGAAAAGAAATTTAGCATAATCATTTCATCTTCTTTATTACCACAAAAAAGCTCATATTCATCACCATGCTCTTTAAGTAATTCGCCAACAGCAATATATCTACTAAGAGTGGATTTAAGATTTAGCATTTCAGAACCATCATTTTTAAGTAAAATTACTGATCCAGTGCATTTATTAACACTTTCCCAAAATTTATTAACATCATCAATCTTTTTTAATAATCTCATATTTTTTAATCTCCTAAAATGAAAAAAATGGGAAGATAAACTAAGTCTATCTTCCCTAAAAAATGTATCAAAAATAGAGAAAAGATGACTTTTCTTATGTAATAATCACGATATTCTATTTAAAAGATTTACAAGACATCATCATTTTTAATTCTCCTATTTTTGAATTAATAAAATATGCTGGTTAACGCAACTTACTTATCTATCTTGGCGGAGTCTTAATTACGAGAGCCACTCCCCAACATAAATTTTCAATTACCCAGCATATTTTTCCTTCACAAATATCCCAAAATTTGTTTTAAGGTTAAACTTTTAGAAAAGGAAAGGTTTGCTGTGAGGCTCTCAAGTTTCCTATAATGATGGTAATAGCAATTAAGTCTATTCCATCAGAGCGGGTAACGGGAATCGAACCCGTATCCTTAGCTTGGAAGGCTAATATATTAACCATTATACGACACCCGCAAAAAACGAGTATTTTTATTTAATGTTGAAAATACTCTAAAACAACTAACACAGAGGGACTTTTTAAAGAGGGAAAGAAAGTATTTCTTAACTTTCTATATATATTATACAAAAAATTTTTTAAAAAATCAAATTATTTTCTTTTATAGCATTTATACCAAGACCAATATTCTTTGTCTTTATCTGGAAAAGGATAATATTGATATCCCCAAGCATACCAAGACTGTACTTCATGTTGCCAATAAGATTCCCAATCATATAACCATCCATAATCGCATATATCCCAAGATTCATGTACTTTTTTAAAATCACCAAATTTTAATACATTTTCATGATTTTTTAAATACATTCTAACTTTAGAATTAGCAATTCTTTTTTTCCATTTTCCTTTATTATCTCCAGCATATGCGTGCTTTTTATATGAGCGCGACATATAACCATCTCCTTTAATAATTATTTTTAATAGGATAAGATAATTCAGTTAGGTTATATCCATTTTTTTGAAACCATTTATGAAGGACTTCTCTTTCGCTACATTTGTTAGAAGGTACTTCATATACAATTAGCACTACGATAGGTTCTTCTATAAATCCGTCATTTTCCTTGACTCGATTTCCTAATCGTTCCAAATTTAATAGAATATCTTGAAAATTTAATGAATCATAATATCGTGCAAGTTCAGTCATAAAACCGCACTTACTTGGGTCTTTAGTGACTAAAGAACAAGCCTCGCCGCATCGATTATTTTCAACATATCTTTCTTCTGGAAAATTAAGAATATTTGCTCTTAAACCATTCCATATTCCTCGTTTATCTTTAAAAATATAATCATATGAACCAGTAAAATCATGAAACCATTTTGGGTCCCATTTTGCTGTTGATACAGGAATCATATATGGTTTAAAATTTCTAATTTGATAAAAATAAGAAGTATAAATCTTCATAGTGGGGAAAATAGGATTCGAACCTACATGTACGTGCTTCCAATGCAAAAGATGATTGCTGACATTGAATATTTCTACCCAACCTATTACGCGCCTCTACCATTTGGGCTATTTCCCCTTAGTGCGGGTAGCCGGACTTGAACCGGCACGGATTAACTCCGAGGGATTTTCCTGCCACTCTATGTTTCCATAGCCGATATAAAATCGTTGTGGTCTGGACTATGTTTTCACCTTATCATATTATATGACTTAGGTGGATGGTCTATAGTCTCTACACATTTATTTTTGGGTTTTTATATTTTTACCTCTATAAGTATTTGTTAAAGCATGACAATTTGGACAAAGATAATGTAAATTTTCAATTCTATTATCTTTATTATCTCCATTTTTATGATCTATTTCTAAAGAAATAATACCATTTTGCCAATGTCCATCACAACCGCAGTTTTCACAAATATAAGGTAATATTTTATGTCTTTCAACATATCCTCTTAAAACTTTTTGTGTTACTGGACTATTTTTAACAAATACTTCATCTAAAGAATATTTTTCTGTACTAACAATTCTATTATCCTACTCTTTAGTTTTACCTTTATTCCAAAGCTAACCTGTAAAATGTGAAATATCTATATTAAATTCTTCAATTTTTTTCTTTAAGGTTGCTTGATTTCCACCAGCCTATTTTCGACCAGCTTTTCGTAAAACTTCAGCTAAAGAATAACTTTCTTTGCAAAGTTCAGTTAACCATTCTTTATCATATTTTCTTAATGCCATAATAAATTCCTCCAAAAACTTTTTTCTTTCATAAAAATATGGAAGACGTTTTTGATAAATTATTACGGTCTACCCAAAAAATTTAGCTCGGCGTTCTCTTAGCCTTTCGCCGAATTAGCCACCTTCACTTATAATATTTCTATTATAAGGCTCTGAACTTTTATGTTGCTAAGATAAAAGTCCCTTGTGTCTGCCTATTCCACCATACCCGCATAAAATTTTCTACAAGACAGCTTATTTGATTATTATAACTGGATTCGAACCAGTAAGAAAAACGTGGAGGGTTTTTTGTATATCCTAATACTATTTATCAAGTAAGATTAAAATTTGCTGTATCTGTCTTTACTTAAATTATGCACATTCTTTTAATTCATCATTCATTTCTTCATATCTTTTTAAATCTTTAATAGAGTAGTTATATCCTTTATGTCGTCCTTTTTCACTACCAAAAGCCATTCCTTTGGTTTTCATTGAACACATAGGACAAGAACAATGGATTTTATTTTTACTATATTGATGAAGATTATCATAAAATCCATATCCATGATTAATTTCCTTGCAAATCTTCATCTTACGAATTGCTTTTGTCCAATCATTATGACGTCGTTCTGCACTTGTTTTATACATAGGCAAAACCTCCTACAATATTAAGTTTTATGAAAGCTATGATGCCAGCCCCACTGGGACTCGAACCCAGACATGCACCTTCAGAGGGTTTACGGTTTTAGAGACCGCTGTGCTTACCTTTACACTATGGGGCAATATTACAATCTCCAAGACGCGTAATTTTGTTGGAATTGAACCAACTGATTTTGTTTTACAGACAAAATTTTTAACCAAAAGAAAAAATTGCTGTATGCGTCTTTATTTTAGGCTTGAACTTCAACAGACACTTTTACCTTAGCTACATCATGCTCTCCCATTCCATGACCTTCTGTTGTAATATATGGAGTTACTGTTACTTTTTCAATATTTACTGAAAATCTTTCTGCAATAAATTCTCGAATATCATTTTCATCTAAAAAGATTAAATGTTTCATATTTTTTCCTTTTATGTATGAACGACGTGTGAGGGACTCGAACCCCCAAGCCGCTCATCACGAACCAACGGTTTTCAAGACCGCTTCCTCATCCAGCCGGATACACGCCATATAGAATCTATATTACATAGATTCTGTCAAAGCTTCAAGATTACTCTTAGCCATAGTCTGTGCGGAAATAGCATCATTATAATAATCACTCATACGCACATAATAATCTCTTGCTTCATCAAGAATTCTCTGAGCTTCAACAACCTTGCTCTGCGCTCTCTTAGCTCTCTTCTCTGCAACCTTCATATCACAACGAGCCTTTGCAAGATTCTTTCCTCTATCAATATCAAAATCATCTCTCGGATCTGCCTTTGCAACTCCTCGAACAGTCTTTCCTGCATAAGTTGAAACTACAATAACACGCCGGCTCTTTTCATCAGTAAAATACTTATATCTTCCCATAACTAACATCCTTTCTTAACTTTATATATATATTATAATAAAAATTTTTATAAAAATCAACAAAAGAGTGGTTGACGGGGAACGATCCCGCAATCCTGACTTTGGCAAAGTCAAATGTTAACCAATTACACTACAACCACATAAAAGAGCCCCCCATGGGATTCGAACCCACAACCTAGTGCTTACAAGGCACTTGCGCTACCTATTGCGCCAAGAGGGCATATATAAAAAGGCTGGTTTTTCAAATTTCCACTTAGCAACAGCGTTATACGAACTAGCTTCCTCAAAAAAGCACCTCAGTCTGTCGTTGCACCTTTTATATTAAAAAATTCTAAAAGTATTTTTTATTTTGATTTTCGGAGCACATGACCCCGAGCGGCGCG
>Ga0256407_10001498_pt1 | contig 48922 bp, 35 predicted proteins | sample RumenRJG_04DNA_FD_193489 | JGI IMG/M metagenome (GOLD analysis project Ga0256407, IMG submission 193489) | Bovine rumen microbial communities from Lethbridge, Alberta, Canada - RJG_04 | ecosystem: Host-associated > Mammals > Digestive system > Stomach > Rumen | place: Canada: Alberta...
TTCATGGCAAGCCTCCTGTCTGGTTTGGGGGATTTTGTGTATGGCGATGTATATAGCTTGTTATCTATTTTACATCACCTGCACAAAAATGACCCCCTCCGTGTCCAAAATAAGCTTACCACTTCAGAATCTTGGGCCCGCAGGCCCCTAAGGGGGGATGCAAAGGGGGGAACGCCCTTTGCAGGGTCCGCAGGGGCGGCGCCCCTGCGAGAACGATTTACGATGAATATGCGCAATCGTATAAGCCAGTATCGAAACCTTTCGCAAAAGGAAAACAAACCAAAATAAAATTCGCTTAGTGATGGAACAGCCGGATATGGGTCATCGCCATGGCGATCCCATATTTATCGCACGTCTCAATGACGTTGTCATCTCGTATCGATCCTCCGGACTGGGCGATGTAGGAAACGCCGCTCCGGGCGGCGCGCTCGATATTGTCCCCGAAGGGGAAGAACGCGTCGGAAGCCAGGGCGAGTCCTTTCATCCGCGAAAGCCACGCGGCTTTCTGTTCCGACGAGAAGTAGGCCGGCCTTTCGGTGAAGAGCCGCTGCCATTCGCCGTCGGCCAGGAGTTCGTCGCCCGCACCGGTCACATAGACGTCGATGGCGTTGTCCCGGTCGGGCCGGCGCACGTCGTCCCGGAACGGGAGGTTGAGCACGGCGGGGCACTGGCGCAGGAACCAGTTGTCCGCCTTGTTGCCCGCGAGGCGCGTGCAGTGGACGCGGGACTGCTGCCCGGCGCCGATGCCGACGGCCTGTCCGTCTTTCGCGTAGCAGACGGAGTTGGACTGGGTGTATTTCAGGGTGATCAGCGCGACCAGGAGATCACGGCGCGCGTCCGCCGGGATGGTCTTTGCCTTCGTCGGGATGTCCTGCAGGCATTCCTCAGTGATCTTCACGTCGTTCCGCTGCTGCTCGAAACATACGCCGAAGACCTGCTTCCGCTCCAGCGGCGCGGGCCGGTAAGCCGGGTCCATCTGCAGCACGAGGTAGGTGCCTTTGCGCTTTTCCTTCAGGATAGCGAGGGCCTCGTCGCTATAGGACGGGGCGATGACGCCGTCGGAAACCTCCCGTTTCAGGAACGCCGCGGTTTGCTCGTCGCACTCGTCGGACAGCGCGACGAAGTCGCCGTAAGAGGACATGCGGTCGGCGCCCCGGGCGCGGGTATAGGCGGTAGCGATGGGGGAAAGTTCGATGCCCTCGACGAAATAGACTTTTTCCAGCGTCGAGGACAGCGGCACGGCGACAGCGGCCCCGGCGGGGCTGACGTGCTTGAAGGACGCGGCGGCGGGCAGGCCGGTCGCCTCCTTCAGCTCGGAGACGAGCTGCCAGCTGTTCAGCGCGTCGAGGAGGTTGATGTAGCCGGGCTTGCCGTTCAAAACTTTGAAGGGCAGCGTGCCGTCCTCCATAAAGACGCGGGCCGGCTTCTGGTTCGGGTTGCAGCCGTATTTCAATGCGAGTTCGTCCATGGTGATCCTCCTGTATGATTGATAATCGCGGGCGCGGCGCGGAATCCGGCGGTTCCCGGATTCGCAGGACTTCATCGCGCCCTGCGCCGCAAAAACTATCGCTTTGCACCATTATATATCGGGCGCTTCGCCGCCGTCAAATGGCGGCGAAAATTTTTGGCGAGGGAAGGATTTTTCATAGATTTCGCGAAATATCTCATTAAAGTGATTTTGTGCAAGGGGGAACGACGAATGCGGAAAACGATAGCGGTAATGACCTCGGGCGGGGACAGCCCCGGCATGAACGCGGCGACGCGGGCGGTGGTGCGGACGGCGGTCCAGAGCGGAGCGAGGATTTTCGGCATTTACAACGGCTACAGGGGCCTTCTGGAAAACGATATGGTCGAGATGAACCGGCGCAGCGTCAGCGACATCATCCAGCGCGGCGGCACCATCCTCGGCACGGCGCGCTCGCAGGAATTCACCACGCCGGAGGGCCGGGCGAAAGCGGCTGAGAATCTCCGGGAGCGCGGCGTCGAAGGCGTCATCGTCATCGGCGGCGACGGCAGCCTGCGGGGCGCGCAGCATCTCGCGGACGAGCAGGGCATCGCCGTGGTTGGGCTGCCGGGCACCATCGACAACGATATCTGGGGTATGGACTATACCATCGGCTCGGATACGGCGGCGAACACCATCATCGACGCCATCAACAAGCTGCGGGACACGGCCTCGGCCCATCGCCGCATCGCGGTCCTGGAAGTCATGGGACGGCATTCCGGCTGGCTGGCGCTGATCACGGGCATGTCCGGCGGCGCGGAGTATATCCTCGTGCCGGAGGAACTTTATGACCTCCATCAGATCGCGTCGGAAATCCGCGCCATGTACGACGAGAACCAGAAGCGGTACGTGCTGATCGTCGTGGCGGAGGGCGCGGGCAGCGCCATAGATATCGGCATCAAGCTGGAGGAAATGACGGGCATCGATACGCGGGCTTCGGTGCTGGGCCATATCCAGCGCGGCGGCTCGCCGACGGTCATGGATCGCGTCTATGCCAGCGTGCTCGGGGAAAAGGCAACGCTGGCGCTGCTTTCCGGCGTGTCCAACGTGGTCTATGGCGTCAAGCACGGCCGCATCGTCAACGTCAATCTTTACGACGCCGTGACGAAGAAAAAGCAGCTCGATCCGGAATATATCCGCATGGCGAAGGTGTTGGCGTAAGGAAAGTAATAAAAAGCACGCTTCATCCTCTTTTGGGTGAAGCGTGCTTTTCTATGTCTATTTCTTTTTTCCGGGCTGGAATTCCTTCAGTTTGGCGTTTACCTCGTTCATGTCGTAGGGAACGGAGCAGGACGCCAGCCATGCCTTGGCGTCTTCGTCGCCGGATTTCAGCAGGTCCATGTATCCCCAGACGCCGCCGCTGTCGTCGGGCGGGCAGTCGCCTTCATATTGGAGCACGACGGGCTGGAGGGAGGGATAGTCCTCGCGGACTTTTTCCACGACGACTTCATGCTCCCAGTTGTCGCCCATGTCATAGACGAAGATGAATTTCTGTTCGTCGGGAAGGTAGTCGGCGAGCTTGACGGTTTTCCCGTTGTGGTCGCCGAACTGCTCCTCGTCGTCGGACCAGGGGTTGGCCATGATGTTGAGCCCGCTCTTGGGCATCTCGAAGGCGGAAAGGTGGCTGCCGCTCCAGCCCATGACGCGGATCAGGATGTCCGCCAGCTCCTGGAAGGTCATGTCTTCCGGCACGAAGCAGCGGCGCCAGACGGCGGGCTTCATGCCCCGGAGGGTGATTTTCAGCTGATAGGCGCGAATGGCGACTCTCGGCCGGGCCGCTTTTGGCGGCTCCTTTTTCACCGGCGGGGTTTCCGGCTTCGGCGGCGTCGTCAGCAGTCCGTCGATGCTGAAATGGTGCTGCCAGTCCGCTTCCTTGAAGCCGACGAGGACGGCGTCTTCGTCGATGAGGATCGGGCGCTTGACCAGCAGCCCGTCGGTGGCGAGAAGCGCATATTGCTCGTCTTCGCTCATGCCCGGCAGCTTGTCTTTCAGATGCATTTCCTTGTATTTCTTGCCGCTGGTGTTGAAGAATTTTTTCAGCGGCAGGCCGCTGCGTTTATGCCAGACGCGGAGCTCGTCCTCGGTGGGATTCTTCGCCGCGACGTCCCGGGCTTTGACGGAAACGCCCTGCGCGTCGAGCCATTTCTGCGCCTTCTTGCAGGTGGCGCATTTCGAGTAGCAAAGGAAAAGCGGGGCTTTCATCAAGATCACCTTTCTTTTGGAGGTTGTTGCTTGTATATATCAGTTCGCCGTTTCACGGGAAATTCCTTCACCGGCGGAAATGTTTCCCAAAAGTGCTGTGAAGCGTGAAGAATGGGATGATTGCGGAATCGGACCATGTAATCCTCCCCTCTCCCCGCTCTTAATTTTTGTGCAGCGCTTCCTTCGCCAGCTTCACCGCCGCTACGCCGTCGGGGGCGTAGAGGTCGGCGCCGGCTTCCTTCGCGTATTCGGGCGTGACGGCCGCCCCGCCCGCCATGACTTTCGCGTTGACGCCGTCGGCCCGCAGGGCTTCGACGACGGTCTCGATCTCGGTCATGGTGGTGGTCATCAGCGCGCAGAGGCCCACGATGTCGGCGCGGTTTGCCTTGGCGGCCTCCACGATGGTCTGGGCGGGAACGTCCTTGCCCAGGTCGATGAGTTGGAAGCCGGAGTTTTGCAGGAGCGCGGCGACGATGTTCTTGCCCAGGTCGTGGACGTCGCCCTTGACCGTGGCGATGACCACGGTGCCCAGCGTTTTCGTCTCGGCGGCGGGCAAAAGCTCTTTGAGCTTCGTGAATGCTTCGCGCATGGCCTCGGCGGAAAGCAGTACCTGCGGCAGGAAAACGCGGCCCGCGCCGAAGTCCACGCCGATGTCGTTCATGGCGGCGGTCAGCGCCTTTTCAGTGATCTCGTTCGGGTCCAGCTTTTCCTCCACGGCGCGCTCGATGAGTTCCGGCATCCGTTCCTTTTCGCCGCGGATGACGGCGGCCTTGATGGCGGTCAGCGCGTCCATGTCCTCTTCTTTCATGGTCGCGGCTGTCTTCGGTACGGCGAGGTTCGAGGCTTTCTGGCTGTAATCGCGGCCGTTCGGGTCCTTGCCCAGGAGCGCGGCGGACGCGGACAGCGCGTTCTGCATGGATTCGTCGTAAGGATTCATGATCGGCGCGTCGAGCCCCGCCGCGAGGCACATCGCGAAGAAGGTGCTGTTGATCAGCGGGCGGTTCGGCAGGCCGAAGGAGATGTTGCTGAGCCCCATGGTGCTCGGATAGCCGAAGCGCTCACGGTAAAGCCGCAGGGTGCCGAGGGTTTCCTTCGCCGCGTCGGTCTCGGCGGCGATGGTCAGCACGAGGGCGTCCAGCAGGAAGTCGCCGTCCTTGAGTCCCGCTTCCTTCGCCGCGTCGAGTATCGTCTGCACCGCTTCGACGCGCTCCTTCGCCGTCTTCGGCACGCCGTCCTTCGTGATCGGCAGGCAGAGGATCGCGGCGCCGTATTTTTTCGCCAGCGGCAGAAAGGTTTTCAGCCGTTCCGGCTCGGCGCTGACGGAATTGATCAGCGCGCGTCCCGGATAGACGCGGAGACCCGCCTCGAGCGCGGCGGCGTCGCTGGTGTCGATGGCCAGCGGCGCGGCGGTGAGCTGTGCGATCTCCATGACGGCGCGGCGCATGGCGGCGGCCTGGTCGATGCCGCCCACGCCCATGTTCACGTCGAGGACCCGCGCCCCGGCTTTGACCTGGTCGAGGGCTTCCTTTTTGACGGAAAGCAGAGAGCCGTCTTTGATCTCGGCGGCCAGCTTCTTGCGGCCCGTCGGGTTGATGCGCTCGCCGATCAGCACCGTGGGCAGGCTCTTATCGATTACGACGGTCTGGGAACGGCTGGCGAGGCGCAGGACGCGGGGCACGGCGGAACGCACAGGCTCTGGCGCGGACTTCGCGATCTCGGCGATGGCGCGGATATGGCCGGGGGTCGTGCCGCAGCAGCCGCCGATATAGGTCGCGCCCGCCGCGATCAGCTTCGGCATCCAGTGGGCGAAATCCTCCGCCGTCATCGGGAAAACGGTCTTCCCGTCGATGAACTGCGGCAGGCCCGCGTTCGGCTGCACGGAAATCGGTTTCCCGGTATGCTTCGCGAGGCTCTCGACCACGGGCAGCAGCTGCTCGGGGCCGAGGGAGCAGTTGACGCCGATGACGTCCGCCCCCATGGCGTCGAGGACCACCGCCGCCGTCTCCGGGTCGGTGCCCGTGACGGTGCGTCCGTCCTCGCTGTAGCTCATCTGGCAGATCACGGGCAGTTTCGTGGCGTCCTTCGCCGCTAAGAGAGCGGCGCGCATTTCCTGCAAATCAATGGACGTCTCGATGATGATATAGTCCGCCCCTGCGTCGGCCAGTGCTTTCGCCTGCTCGAAATAAGCGTCGTACGCCGTCTCGAAGCCGAGGTCGCCCAGCGGCTCGATGAAGCGCCCCGTCGGGCCGAGGTCGCCGGCGATTTTCGCCCGTCCGCCGGCGGCGCGTTTCGCGGCCTTCACCGCCGCCGCGTTGATTTCCGCCACGCGGTTTTCGAGGCCGTAGTGGGCCAGCTTCAGCGACGTGCCGCCGAAAGTGTTCGTCGTGATGATCGTGGACCCGGCCTCGATATAAGCGCGGTGAATCGCCTCGATCATCTCGGGACGCTCCACGTTCACCAGCTCCGGGCACTCCCCCGGCTTCAGCCCGGCGGCCTGCAGCATCGTCCCCGTCGCGCCGTCAAAAATCTCTATCATGACGTATTGCTCCTTTGCTCATTTCATCTGGAGTATTGTAACACGAGCGGGAGAAATAGGAAAGAGAAAAGAACGGCGCGCTTCCTGCAGCGAAACCGGCGGCGAAAGATACGAGGAATCGCCGAAGTCCGCAGAGGCGTCGGCAAAACATTCCCGCGAAAAATTTCACATATTTCATATTCATGGAAGGGATTTTCTCCTAAAAGTAGAATTCTTTATTGATTACACATAAATATATAAGGAAAAGATATTCCGCTCCGCGGTTCGACGGTGAAGCGCGGGAGCTGTAAAGGAGCCTGGGAACCAGATGAACTGCTGGATTGTCGTCGTGGACGACGAGGCGCTGAGCCTGACGAATGCAAAAAATCTCCTGAACGAGCAGGATATGCGCGTGAGCTGTCTGCGGTCCGGTCAGGATTTGTTGAAATTCATGGCGAAGAACGAGCCGGATCTGATCCTCCTGGACATCCTGATGCCGGAGATGGACGGGTTTGAGACGTACCATGCGCTGCGTCAGATGGAAGAGGAGACGGGACGGAAAAAAACGCCCGTCATTTTCCTGACGGGCTCGGAGGACAGCGAGACGGAGCGGCGCGGCCTGAAGATCGGGGCCTCCGATTTCATCCGCAAGCCGTTCAACCGGGAGATCCTGATCCGTCGCATTTACAATACGGTGCAGAACGCCAAGACGATCGAGAGCCTGACGGAAGAGGCCGCCATCGACAAGCTGACGGGCTTCCTGAACAAGAGCGCCGGAACGGAGCGGATCGCGAAGCTCTGCAAGACGAAGACGGGCGCGCTGCTGGTTTTCGACCTGGACAATTTCAAGCTGGTCAACGATCTGCACGGCCACGATATGGGCGATCAGGTGCTGCGGGCCTTCGCGGCGGTGATCCGGAGCAATATACGGGCGGAGGACGTGGCGGCGCGCATCGGCGGCGACGAATTCATGGCGTTCTGCTTCGGGATGACGGACGAGAACGGCGTGGCGCATTTGACGATGCGGCTGAACGAGCAGCTGACGAAGGAAGCGAAGCGGCTGATGGGCGAGGGATTCGATATCCCCCTGGGCATCTCCACCGGCGCGGCGATGGCGCCGGAGCACGGGCAGAATTATGAGAAGCTGTTCTCGCTGGCGGACGGCGCGCTGTACCGGGCCAAGCAGAACGGCAAGCATGGAGCCGTCGTTTACCGTCCGGAGTCGGCGGAGGATTCCGGCGAGGGCGACCCCAAGAAGGAGCTGGCCCGCATCACGAAGATCGTCGAGGAGCGCAACGACGTCGGCGGCGCGTTCCTGCTGGGCATGGAACAGTTCTCCTTCATTTACCGCTTCATCAAGCGCTACGCGATGCGCTACGGCGGCAGGTCCGTCAAGCTGCTGTTCGTGCTGTCGGAGGAGGAAGGAGCGCAGGGGCTGCCGCTCAGCGACGCGGCGTCGAAGTTCGGCCTTTGTCTGCAGGATACGCTGCGCAGGAGCGATATGATCCTGCAGAGCAAGCCGAACCAATTCTTCCTGTTCCTGCCGCAGCTCTCGGAGGAGGATTTCCCCAAGGTGCTGCAGAGGATCCTGACGGCATGGGAAGCGCGGGCGCCCCATTCCGGAATCCATATCGAGCACGCCGCGGAGTTTACCGTTCATGAAGTCAAGATTTACGATCCTGCAGAAAGGCGCAAGCCGTAACGGGGGGAGCCGTCTGTGCGAAAAATCATCATCATCGCGTTCCTGATCCTTGCCGCCGCCATAACGGGCATTTTCTATTCCATGGACGACGATAAGGCTTTGTCCGCGACCGCGCACACGACGAAGGTCGGCGTGCTGCTGAGCGGCGCCCATACGGACAAGAATTACTGCCAGTCCCATTATGAGGCGCTGGAAGCCCTGCGGCCCAAGGACAAACTCAATCTGGACATCGTCTATCGGGAGAACGTGGCCGGGGACTGTTACCCGGATATCATCAGCCTGATCCGCGACGAGGGGTGCCGCATCATCGTGGGGGTTTCCTTCCAGTTCGGCAAGGATATGGAACGGGCCGCGGAGCTTTATCCCGACGTGTATTTCCTGCATGCCGGAGGCACCAGCGCCCACAGCAATTTCTCCTCGTTTTTCGGCAGGATGTATCAGGCGCGGTATCTTTTGGGCATCATCGCCGGGGCGAAGACGAAGACGGGGCAGATCGGCTATGTGGCGGCGTTTCCCATCCCGGAGGTCATCCGGGGCATCAACGCTTTTACGCTGGGCGTGAGGAGCGTTCGCCCGGACGCCGTCGTGCGTGTGCGCTACTGCAATTCCTGGACGGACGACGAGGCGGCGGGTAAAGCCTGCGCGGAGCTCTTGGAGCGCCACCCGATCGACGTGATGGCCATGCATACCAATTCCCTCGCGCCTCACAGGGAAGCGGACCGGCGGGGGGTGTGGTCCGTCGGCTGCAACCGGGACAGCGCGGAGGCTTTTCCCGATACGTATCTGGCCGCCTGCGTCTGGCAATGGCGTGACTGCTACTACAAGCAGATACTTGACTGCCTGCAGGGAAAATTCCACGGAAGCAACGTATGGATGGATATAAACGACGGCATCGTCGCCCTTTCGGCGCCCACACGCCATGTGGATGCGCGCGCGATGGCGGCGGTAGAGGCCGCCAATAGGAATTTTTATCACCGGACGTTCGACGTGTTTTACGGCCCGGTGAAGGACAACACGGGCAATATCCGCATCGAGGCGGGAGAGTCCATGGCGGACTCGGAAATGCTGAACGGATTTTTTTGGTATGTGGAGGGTGTGACCGTTGAAGGGATTTGATGGTTGGCGTCGTTTCCGACAGATCGCGACCTGGGAATGGCTGGAACGCAATCTGCCGGTTGTATTGGTGGCGGCCACCGTCGTCGCGTTGGTCATCGTGATACAGACGTTCCGGCTTCCGGGGATGGAGCAGCATGTCACGGTCGGATGCGTCCTGGTCGGCTCGAAGACGGACGGCGGCTGGAACGAGAGTCATTACACGGGACTCCATAACGCCTGCCGGAAGGTGGTCGAGGAGGCGGCCAGGGCGGCCGAGGCATCTGGCGACGAGCGTTCCGCCGGGCCGACGATCGACGGGTTTTTCGTGCGGGAAAATGTCCCGGAGGAGGAGGCCTCCCTGACGGCCGCCGTGGACGGGCTCGTCCGGGAGGGCTGCCAGGTCGTTTTCCTGACCAGTTTCGGCTATGGGCGGCATATAGATACGATTGCGAAAAAACACCCCCGCGTAGCGTTCTTCGGGATCTCGGGCAAAGGGGAGGCCAAGAACAGCACTTCGTATTTCGCCCGGCTGTATCAGGTGCGGTATCTGACCGGCATCGTGGCGGGTTTTGAAAGCCGCACGGGCGTGCTGGGCTATGTGGCGGCCATGCCGAATCCCCAGTCCATCCGGGGCATCAACGCGTACGCGCTGGGCATGCGGGCGGCGAATCCCAAGGCGAAGCTCCTCGTCCGCTTTACCGGGAGCTGGGACAACGAGGCGGCGGAGCGGGAGAGCGTCGCCCTGCTGCAGGCGGAAGGCGCGGACGTCATCACGTACCACGCGGACCGGCCGTACGCCGTGCATGAGGCGGAGACGCGCGGGCTTTTGAGCGTGGGCTACGACGCCGTGCGCGGGGAATATTCCCCGCGGTTCCTCACGGCGGCGCTGTATGACTGGGACGTCCTTTACAAAAAGGTGCTGGACGATTATCTGAGCGGCAGGACGAACTTTTCCCGAAGATATTGGCTCGGCCTGATGGAAGGGGCCGTCAAGCTGCATCCGCTTTCCCCCGCGGTAGGGGCCAAGGCCGCCTCCGCCATGGAGTGGGAAAAGGGGCGGATGATGGTGGACTGGGACGTGTTTTCCGGACAGATTTACGACAACGAAGGAAGGCTTCGCTGCGGACGCGGCGAGCAGATCAGCGACGAGGAGCTGTTCCTGGGGATGAACTGGTTCGTCGAAGGAGTAGAAATCTATGAGTGATTGGATAGCCTCTCTGAAGGAAAAGGGAATCCTCGTATCCATATCCGTATTCGCTTTGGTGCTGCTGCTCGTCGGGCTGCTCTTCCAAAACCGGGTCGGCGAGCTCCTGACTGGCTACACGGGGCACCAGACGCGGCGGCAGGCGGAGGCGCTGGCGAGCCAGGCGTCCGAGAAGCTGATGACGGAGCTGGAAAATTTGGCGTATATCGCCGCAAGGATCGAGTCCGACCCGCAGGAGATCGGGCGGTTCATGCCGGCGATCGTCAACGACGCGGGCGTGCGGCACGGCCTGCTCTCTCTCGACGGCAGGGCGCTTTACGGCGACACCCTTTCCCCTCGCATGTATAACGGCATACAGACCGCGTTCCGGGGCAAGAGCGCCATCACCTTCGTGCACAATCAGGGCCTCCTGTTCACCTGTCCGGTGTTCCATGCCCGGAATATCAAATACGTGCTGTACCGGTTCTATCCGATGGAATCCATCGAGCGGCGGTTTTCCATCAGCTGTTACGACGATCTCGGCAAGGTCATGGTCGTCACCCGGGACGGGGACGTCGTCGTCCCCTTCACGAACACTTCGCCGGAGGACGAGGCCTTTTTCCTGAACGCGATCATACAGGAGTCGTATCAGAACATGCACCGGGAGATGGAGGTCTCGGTGGCGGCGGCCGGCGCGTTCAAAACGGAGAAGGGCGAGATGATCCTGTTCGAGGCGGAGATCCCGGGCACGGATTATCTGGTCGCCGGGTTCGTGCCAAAGCTGAAAGCCTCCGAAGGGATCGGCGACATCACGAACCTGGTCGTGTATGTGTTCAGCCTGTTGATGCTGCTGGTGGCCATCGGCACCTGGTATCTGCTCCAGGTCCGGGTGCAGATCCAGGAGAGCGAAGAGCTCCGCCGGGCGAAAGAAGTGGCGGAGGAAGCGTCGCGCGCCAAGAGCGACTTCCTTTCCAATATGTCCCATGAGATCCGGACGCCGATCAACGCGATCCTGGGCATGAACGAAGGCATCCTGCGGGAATGCGAGGACGAGGGCATCCTCGCCTACGCGGAAAACGTGAAGGCGGCGGGCGGCACGCTCCTGGGACTGGTCAACGACGTATTGGATTTCTCCAAGATCGAGGCGGGCAAGATCGAGATCCTGCCCGTGGACTACGACCTTTCCTCGGTGCTCAACGACCTGGTGAATATCATCCAGCTCCGGGCGGCGGAAAAGGGCCTCGACTTCGTGCTGGACTTTGACAAGAAGACGCCGAAGATGCTGCGCGGCGACGAGGTCCGCGTCAAGCAGGTCATCACGAACATTCTGACCAACGCGGTGAAATATACGGAAAAGGGAACCGTCACGTTCTCCGTCGGCTTCGACCGCGACCAGAACGACCCCGACGGCGTGATTCTCCACGTCGCGGTCCGGGACACCGGCATCGGCATCAAGCCCGAGGACATGGGCAAGCTGTTCTCCAAATTCGAGCGCATCGAGGAGACGCGGAACCGCCATGTGGAAGGCACCGGCCTCGGCATGGCCATCACCAAGAACCTGCTGGGACAGATGGGCTCCGAGCTGCAGGTGGACAGCACTTACGGCGTGGGCTCCGTGTTCTTCTTCGACCTGAAGCAGAAGGTGGTCGCATGGGAGCCGCTGGGCGACTACGAGTCCTCGTTCCGCGCCGCGTTGAAGAGGCGCACGAAGTACAAGGAAAGATTCACGGCCCCGGAGGCGCTCCTCCTGGTGGCGGACGACAATCCGATGAACCTCATGGTCTTCAAGAGCCTGCTGAAGCCGACGCGGGTGCAGATCGACACGGCGAACGACGGGGTCGAAGGCCTGCGGCTCGCCGCGGAGAAGAAATACGACGTGATCTTCCTCGACCACATGATGCCGGAGAAGGACGGCATCGAGACGCTGCACGAGCTGCGCGCGGACAAGGCCGGCCTCAACGCGAAAACCCCGGCGGTCTGCCTGACCGCCAACGCCATTTCCGGCGCACGGGAAGAGTATCTGGCGGCGGGCTTCGACGACTATCTGGCAAAGCCCGTGGATTCCGGGAAGCTGGAAGGGATCCTGCTCTCCTTCCTGCCGAAAGAGAAAGTCATGGAAGCGGGGGCCGAGACGCCGGACAGCGGCGAGGCGAAGCCTGCGGAGCCGGCGGAGCTCCCGTCGGTCCTCGCGCCACTCGAAGGGCAGGACTGGATCGACCTTTCGCTCGGCCTCGAGAACAGCGGCTCCGAGGAAGCCTATCTGCCGCTTCTGAAGATCTTTTACGAGACCATCGACGAGCGGGCGGACGAGATCGACAAGTTTTACGAGAGCGGGGACTACAAGGACTACACCATCAAAGTGCACGGCCTGAAGAGCTCGGCGCGGCTCATCGGCGCGGCGGCCTTCGGCGAGGAGGCGCAGAAGCTGGAGAACGCGGGCAAGCTCGAAGACGCGGAGTATATCAGCGAGCACCACTCGGCGTTCCTGGAAACCTTCCGCAGCTTCAAGGCGCCGCTGGCGGAGGTATTCCCCGCGGAGGAAAAGGAGCCGTCCGGGGACAAGCCGGAAGCGAGCGCGGAGCAGCTGAAAACCGCGTACAGGGACATGCGGGCGGCGGCGGACGACATGGACTGCGACCGCCTCGAAGCGATCTTCGCCGGGCTGGAGAAATACCGGATCCCGGCGGCAGAGGAGGTCGTCGTCGGCCAGCTGAGGCGCGCCGTCGCGGAGTTCGATTACGACGCCGTCCTGACGTTGCTGAAAGATGTGTGAGGCATGAAAAAAGGCGTTGCCGCAAAGTTATGCGGCGACGCCTTTTCTTTTTCCTTCATTCGTTTATTTCAAGGTCTTCAGCTCATACTCCCTCGTGCCGAGGCCGATCTTTTCCGCGTGAACCAAAGTTTCCTCCCAGTTCACGTGGGGGTTGCTGTCGAGGAAGTGGTCGTTCTGTTTTTTCCAGTCGGGCTTCCTGAGGTTGTCGCCGAGCTGGCTGTTCTCGATCGGCGTGGCTTTCAGCGCGGCATCCACCGAGGCCTGGTCCACCGCCACCGGGTCAAAGGAAGCGAAGAAGCCTAAGTTCGGCAGGATCGGGCCGTCGTTCTCGCCGTGGCAGTCGCAGTTCGGCGAGATGTCCGTGGCGATGTTGATATGGAACGTCGGGCGGTCCTGGCAGATGGCCTGGGCGTATTCCGCCATCTTGCGGTCGAGGACGTCGCTGGCATCCCACTGGTCATTGGCGATCGCGTCGAAGGCGCAGGCGCCGATGCAGCGGCCGCAGCCTTTGCAGAGGTCTTTGTTGATATGCGCCTTGTTGTTCTCGTAGGAAATGGCGTTGGAGCCGCATTCCTTCGCGCAGCGGCGGCATCCCCGGCAAAGCTCCTCGTTCACCGACACCTTGCCCGACGAGTGCTGCTCCATCTTTCCGGCGCGGCTGCCGCCGCCCATGCCGAGATTCTTGATGGCGCCGCCGAAGCCCGTCATTTCATGGCCCTTGAAGTGGGCGAGGCTGATGACGATATCGGCGTCCATCAGCGCGCGGCCGATTTTCGCCGACTTCACGTACTGGCCGTTTTTCACCGGCACCTCCACCTCGTCGGTGCCGCGCAGGCCGTCGCCGATGATGATCTGGCAGCCCGTGGTCACGGTGTTGAAGCCGTTCAGGTTCGCGCAGTCCATATGCTCCAGCGCGTGCTTGCGGCTGCCCGGGTACAGCGTGTTGCAGTCCGTCAGGAACGGCATGCCCCCCTGCTCCTTGACGAGATCGGCCACCGCTTTCGCGTACTGCGGGCGGAGATAGGCAAGGTTGCCCAATTCGCCGAAGTGCATCTTGATGGCGACGAACTTGCCCTCCATGTCGATGTCCTTGAAGCCGGCGGCGAGGCAGAGCCGTTTCAGTTTGTCTGTCATGCTGGTGCCGACCGTCGTGCGGAAATCGGTGAAGAACACCTTTGCTTTGTTCATGAATACCCCTCATTTCTTGTTGTGACCTGACAATTTTTCTCTCATACTATATATTATACAAGGCTTGCCGCTTTACAGGCAAGCCCTAAGAAAAAACAATCTATTAATGAAGCAAAAAATGACTTCCCCTTGAGAGGCGGAACCATCCGCTGCATTGGTTCGGGGGACCGCCGAAGGCGGTGGATGAGGAATTGCAGCATAACGGCATTGGAAGCGTTATGCTGCAACGATAATTTCTTCGGCGAGAGGTTCTGATATTGATCGTTGCCTTTCCTCAGAAGGGAGGGCAATTCATACCTGTCGGAAGGGGCAGTCGCGTTTCGGGCAGACGGCGCAGCCCTTCGGCGCGTCTTTTCCGGCTCCTGCGCCGCCGCGCAGGAGCCCGATGACGGCGGTGACGGATTTTCGCGGGCGAAGCATGAAGCTCTCGGTCAGGGAGACGCCGATGGTTTCCGCCTGCGTCAGCCGCAAAAGGTCCGGCTGGGCGTGGACGTCCCAGTCGCCGTAGCCGGGGGAGAACCGCCAGCGCATGGAAAAGCCTTCTTTCGCAAACTGCGGGCGCAGCATGGTCTCGCAGGCGTCGCAGACCTGCTCGACGGCGGCGGTGGCGGCGGCGTCCAGGAGCACGGAATGGGCGTAGCGGCCCTCGTCGAAATGACGGGTGACGGCGTCCTCGACGGCTTCGCCGATGGTGGCGGCAAGAAAGACGACGCGCTCCGTTCCGGCGAGGTGCTTGCGGATGCTGTTTCCCTGTATGGCGAAGGGCGGGTCCGAAGCGACGTGCCCGGTCTCGCAGTCATACTCGTATAGCTCCCACCGCGCGCGCGGGGCGGCAAGGAGCGCCGCTTCTTCGCAGGCGGCCGCGATGGAAGACTCGTCGAACTCCGCCTTGGTCAGCCCGGCGTATCGCCGCGTCTCCGCCGCGTCCACAGAAAGGAGGGAGGGCGTATAGATGGGCATAAAAATCACCTTTGTTGTTTTTTCTTTGATTTTACCACAAAGTAAAAAATGTTTCACGTGAAACAAACAAATATACGTTTGATTTGTGCGAAGCATTTTTCCTTCATATTTATTTATGAAAATCTATTTGCGATTGCAAATAGATTTTGCAGGGGCGCCGCCCCTGCAGACCCTGCAAAGGGAGTTCCTCCCTTTGGAACCCTCCTTAGGGGCCTGCGGGCCCGGTATTCCACGGTGAAAGTTCAGAACAGCTTATCGGGCAGTTCATCCCGCGATTCAGCCTCTTGGCGGCTTAAAGTTTAGCCCATTTTTGCGGGTTTGGGTTATGGCGGCGCAACCATAATTCGTAACCTTGCCTTCCCCTCTGGGGAAGGGGGACCGCCGAAGGCGGTGGATGAGGTATTATGGCTAAAGTTTAAGCTATTTCAGCCGTAAGCGCGGGATAAACGACTCCTAAAGTTATTCTTTCCTTTCACCGCGGAATCCTGGCTCCGCAGAGCCTTTTCGGGGGATTCACAAGGGGCTCTCCCCTTGTGTGGGGAAGTTTGAAGGGGCGAAGCCCCGTCAAGCATATTACACGACGATGAACAGTTGTAATCGTACAAGCCACTGTCAAAAACTTAAGGCTCCTTTCGCGCGAAGACCAACTTATAAAAAATGTTTCACGTGAAACAATAGAACACACGTTTCTTTGTTTCACGTGAAACATTTTAAACCGAATAAAAATTATTTTTCTTCCTTTGCCGGGTCTACGACCATCGTAGCGGAGCCGTAAGCCTTCAGCGGTTTGCCGTTTTCGTCGAAGACGGTGGTGTAGCGGACGAGGAACGGAACCCGCCATTTCGTGAAGGGGATGACGCCCTCCAGCGAAGGCTCGCCCGCTTCGAGGCGGCGCATCCAGTCGCGGTACATATCCGCGTAGTCCTCGGGGATGACGCCGGACTCGATGACGGGCTCGGGATAGTTGGTGAGGAGCGGCGGCAGATCCATGTCCCGCATGCAGCGGAAGCAGGGCCGCATTTCCTTCGTGGCGATGGTGTATTCCCACGCGTAGATGTTCGCCTGTTCGCTGGCAAACCGGAACCGCTGCTCGCTTTCGCTGAGCGTCTGGTATTTATTCTTTTCCGCGGTGACGTTTTGGATGCGGGCGAAGAGCAGATGCTGGGTGCCCGCATGGCCGATGACCTGGATATAGCTGCGGATGCAGATCTCATCCTTGCCGCAGCAGGGAGAGAAGAACTGGCGCCACGCTTCGCAGGTTTCCTCCTCGCCGGAGATGATGGCGCGCCGGATCACGTCCTCGTACCGCTTGCGGCTTTCCTCGTCGTGGTTGTCCCACGGGTTGGCGTTGATAAAGTCCTGCGGCGTCATATTCATGCCGATTTCCCGGATATATTTGTCGTTCACGCGCAGGATTTCCAGCTTTCCCTCCTGATAGGTGAACAGGGCGGCGGGTCCGACGAAGTGGCTGAAAATGAGCGTCTCCATGGAATCGGGGTCCCAGAATTTCCCGGAGTTGACGGCGTTGATGAACTGCATCGAGGGGCGTTCCATTTCGTGCTGCGTCTTCTGGAGCCTGTCGAGGAAGGCTTCTTCGGGCATGGGCTTGGCGTAGAGGTAGCCCTGGATGTAGTTGCAGCCGAGGCTCTTCATGTAATCCGCCTGCTCCATGGTCTCGACGCCTTCCGAGATAATCGGCGTGTTCAGCCATTTTGCCATCTGCACCACAGAGCTCAGGATGATGCCGCCGCGCCCGCCGACGTTGCCGTCCAGGAAGCCGAGGTCGATCTTGATGACGTCCACGTTCAGGTCTTTCAGGATGTTGAGGGAGGAATAGCCGCTGCCGAAATCGTCCATTTCCACGATGTAGCCGAGGGCATGGAGCTTGTCGATGACGCTGGTCATCAGCTCGATGCCGGCGATGGCCGACGATTCCGTGATCTCGATGTGGAGATACCGGACGGGGATCTCGTATCTGTGGCGGATGCGCTCGATTTCCTCCACGTAGTCATGGCGATAGATGTCGCAGCGCGACATGTTGACGGAAATCGGAACGGGGGAAATGCCGCGGTCGAAGCATTTCCGCAGGAAGCGGCAGACCTCCTCGAAGATATAGACGTCCGCTTTGAAGATCAGGTCGTGATCTTCCAGCACCGGAATGAAGTCCGCCGGGCATTGGAAACCGAGCACCAAATGATTCCAGCGCATCAGGGCTTCCGCGCCCACCATGCGCCCGGTGCTGTGGTTGATCTGCGGCTGGTAATATGGGACGATGTGTCCGTCGCGCAGGGCGTCCTCGAAAGAATAGAGAATTTCCTGCTCGCTGATTTTGTTGTCCATGATACGCCTCTTTTCCCAAAATATTTGTATGCCGCAAAGGGCGGCCCGCAAGGGCCTGTGCGGGCGGAAGGCTTTGAAGGCACGGCAGCGCCCGCGATTCGCTCGCGTAATTGCCATTATACACCGAAATGACGGCGCCGAGCTTGGGAGAAAAGACCAATATTTAAGAAGAAATGAACATTTTTGGGAACATGTTCCTTCCTTCTTAAAAGCGAGATATTTGTCGGTTTATAAAATCGAACAGATATTCGAATGTTTCACGTGAAACAATTTGATTTGGTTTTTGTTTATGAAATTCTATTTGCAACCGCAAATAGAATTTGCAGGGCCGTCGGCAGTGGATGAGGTGTATAGGAACCCCTTGCGTAATGTTTCTTATATAAATAATCTTTTGCGAAAGGCTTTGATATCGGCTTGTACGATTGTCTTGATTCATCTTCTTGTTTTTGATTTGGCGGGGCTTCGCCCCTCCAATCCTCCCCACCAGCAGGGACTACGTCCCCGCTGGACACCCCTGAAAGGCCTGCGGGGCCAGGATGCCGCGGTGAAAGGAAAGAATAACTTTAGGAGTCGTTTATCCCGCGCTCACGGTTAGAATAACTTAGACTTTAGCCCATGTTACATAATTTGGATTACATCTGCATGGTACAAACCTCAACCTGCAAAAATGGGCTAAATTTTACGTCGCTAAGAGGCTGAATCGCGGGATGAACTGTCCGATAAGCTGTTCTGAGCTTTTACCGCGGAATCTTGGGCCCGCAGGCCCCTCAGGGGAGCCGCGAGGGTCTCCCTCGCGTGGGAGGGGATGCAAAGGGGAGGGCGACGCCCTCCCCTTTGAAAAGGCAAAATGTTTCACGTGAAACATTTTGCAAATTCATCTAACAACCGTTCAAAAAATAATATGCAAAATCCATAGCCTATACTTTCATATGCGAAGAAAAACTTTCTTTTTCCTCTCCTATTTCCTTGTGGCAAAATTTGAACAATGGCGTTATGCCAAAGCAAATGCTTTGCCTTGGCGAAACGCGCAAAGAGGAATATTTTGCCAGTGGCAAAATTTGAACAATGGCGTTATAATATAAAAATAGATTGATTTTTGGGCGGTGAACATTTTGGCAAAAGTGCTGGCAATCACGAATCAGAAAGGCGGCGTGGGCAAGACCACCACAGCGGTGAACCTTGCCGCCTGCCTCGGAGCCCTCGGGCGCCGGGTGCTGCTCGTGGACTTCGACCCCCAGGGCAACGCCACCAGCGGCGTGGGCCTCGACAAGACGGCGCAGGAGCGGACGGTATATCATGTGGTGATCGGCGGGGAAGACGCGCGGTCTGTGATTCAGCATACCGACTATGATTTGGACGTGCTTCCGGCGAACGTGGACCTGGCGGGCGCGGAAGTGGAGCTTGCGACGTCGGAGGAAGGCCGCGAGACCCGGCTGAAAGCCGCGGTGGACACGGTGCGAGACGATTACGACTTCATCCTGATCGACAGCCCTCCGTCCCTCGGGCTCTTGAGCCTCAACGCACTGACGGCGGCGGACGGCGTCCTGATTCCCATACAGTGCGAGTTTTACGCGTTGGAAGGCGTTTCCGAGCTGATGCGGACTCTCGACCTCGTGCGGGACGGGCTGAACCCCGGCCTGGAAGTGGCCGGCGTGCTGCTGACGATGTTCGACGGCCGCACGAATCTCAGCGGACAGGTGGCCGACGAGGTGCGGGCGTTTTTCAAGGAAAAGGTGTATGAAACGGTGATTCCGCGTACGGTGCGGCTCAGCGAGGCGCCGTCTTACGGCATGCCGATCATCGCTTACGACATTCACGCGAAAGGCGCGGAAGTTTACGCGGAACTCGCGAAGGAGGTAGATTCCCGTGGCTAAGAAAAGCGGATTGGGCGGTCAGGGACTGGGCGCGCTCATAAAGAAACGGACGGCGGATACGGCGCCGAAGGAAAAAGCGCAGGCGGCCCCCGCGGCGGCGGCTGACGACGAATCCCGCGTCGTCGAGCTCCCCGTGGACAAAATCCAGCCGAACCGCTCCCAGCCGCGTCAGAACTTCGACGAGGCGGCTTTGGAGGAGCTGGCGGAATCCATCCGGTATTACGGCGTATTGCAGCCGCTTTTGGCGCGCGCCCTGCCGGACGGCGGCTACGAACTCATCGCCGGCGAGCGCAGGCTCCGGGCGGCGAAACTCGCGGGGCTCCATACCGTGCCCGCGCTGATTCGCAAATACACATTGGAAGAAATGACCGAGATCGCCCTGATCGAGAACGTGCAGCGCGAGAACCTGAACGCGGTGGAAGAGGCCCGCGCCTACGACCTCTTGATGCAGAAATTCGGCATGACCCAGGAGCAGCTCTCCGAGCGCATCGGCCGGAGCCGTTCCCATATCGCGAACTTCCTGCGGCTGCTGCGGCTGCCCGAGCGCGTGCAGGAAAGCCTCGTGCAGGAAGTCATCACCATGGGGCAGGCGAAGCCGCTGCTGACCCTTGAAGATCAGGACCATATGCAGCAGGCGGCGGACTACATCGTGGACCACAACCTGTCCGCGCGGCAGGCGGAAATCGTCGTGGCGCGGCTGAAGAAGAATCCGAACCTCTTCCAGCCGACAGCGAAGCTGGACGCGCCCATCAAGGCGGAGCGCGTCTTCATCACCGACGTGGAAGACCGGCTGAAGATGCTGTTCGGCGCGCCGGTCCGCATCGCGCTGGGACAGAAAAAGAGCAAGATCGAGATCTCCTTCAAGACGCAGGAAGACCTGGACCGTATCGTGGACGCGGTCCAGGCACTGACAAAGCAGCATGAGGACGAAGTGGAGCTGACCAAGAAAAAGCTCCGCGAAGTGTCTTGGAAGTTTACGACGTGAGATGCGAGACCATGGGGAAGGCGACGGCCTTCCTCTTTTTTTATGCCGGATTACTGATAATTTGTTATCGTAATTGCTTTTTATAACTTTTCGGCCTCTTCCAATTTTGACTTGAAATAGTGTGTTTCCTCTCTGTTTGTTATCGAAATGCACAAAATAAATGGAAATATAGATAGGATTGTCCTATATTTTGGCAAAAATCGTATGGAACCGGCAGGAATCCCCGCGCAAAAAAATGAGCGCAAACCGCTTCCTTTATGATATAATAAAGCGCGTATTAACCTACGGATTCTATTTCATAAGGAGGCTTTTATATTCTATGAACGAAATAGTTCAATTTGTCGCAGGAAATCCGGAGGCGGCCCTCGGCATCCTGGGCGGCGCGCTGGCGCTTCTGCTCCTGCTGGTGCTGTACCTCCTGTCCGCCGTGTCCTCGCTGAAGTCGCGCTACAACACGATGATGGTGGGGGCAGAATCGGGGACGTCGATCGAGAAAATGCTGCTCGACCACATCGCGGAGACACGGCAGGTGGCGGAGGAGAACGCGAAGCTCCGGGAGGAGAACGCGCGGATCGACGCGCTTCTGAAAACGGCGCTCACCCGCGTGGGCGTGGTGCGGTTTTCCGCGTTCCAGGACATGGGCAGCGATCTGAGCTACGCGGTGGCGATGCTGGACGCGAAAAACAATGGCGTGGTGTTTTCCAGCATCTTCGCGCGCGAGGATTCCCGCACCTATGTAAAGCCCATCGAAGGCGGGCAGTCCAAATACACCATGACGAAGGAAGAAGAGCAGGCGGTCAAAGATGCCATTGCCTCCGCTGAGTGAGATTTCTCCCACGGGCATGCCGGGGGGCGGGGCGCTTTTCGCCCCCCGCGGGCGCGACGATTTGCTGGCCGCAGCGGAAGCACGGCTTTCGGAGGCGGCAGGCGTCTGGCGCATGCGCCTTTTGGCGCGGGACCTGATCGGTGCCCTCGGTCCCGCCGTCGAGCGCGCGCTGCATGACGCGGGGCTTCCCGCCCGTCTGCGCCGCGTCGTTTCCGTCCGCATCACTCGCGGCGTCCGCGAATACGGCTCCTGCAACATTCCCCGCGCCGACGACGGCATTTGCCGGCTCGCGTTCAGCGGGCATCTCTTTTTTCCGGGCAACGCCGCCGTCCTCCTGGACGTGGTCGCCCATGAGCTGCTGCACGCCTGCCTGCCGCCGGGGGAGGGCCACGGCGGAATGTTCCATCGCGGCATGGCGGCGCTGAACGATAGGTTGGGGCTTCATATCCAAGTCTATTCGGAAAAGACTGCGATCCGGCAGTCCGAGGCGCTCTACCGCTACAAGGTGGTCTGCGCCGCCTGCGGGCACGCGTTTTACTATCTGCGGGCGGGCGCGGTGGTCAAGCATCCATCCCGGTACCGCTGCGCGAAATGCGGCGAAGGGGCTTTCGAGGTCTATCGGCTGGAGACAATTGAAAACACAGAAGCGTAGAACTTCCGAGCGGCTGCCCGGAAGTTTTTTGTCGGCCGCGCGCATTTGTATTTGACAGGGGCGGCAGGGAAACTATATAATGAAATAAAAGCTGATATGTTCATATAAATATTCATTTCCATATCGGTCGCCTGCCTTTCCCGAAGGGCGGGCCGGAACAGGAAAATCGGAATCAGAATCTACACAAGGGGAGTTTCTGCATGGAAAAGGAAAAGGCGATGCGGACGCATAAAGGCGCGGGCTATACGCTGCACGAGGAAGTCAGGAAGCCGACTCCGGCCCTTTTGCGCGCGTCGCAGATCGGGGTGCTGTCTTACGACGAGCCTTCGCTGGCAGCGCAGGAAGACAAAGACGCGCTCCTCGTCGTGTCCTACGGCGCGGCGCGGAAAGAGGCCCGGGAGGCGGCGGTGGAGCCGCTGATGGAAGCCATCTCCGAGGCGAATCCCGAGACCGACATTTTCGAGGCCTATACATCTTCCATCATGCGCGCCAAGGCGAAGGAGTCGGCGGGCGTGGAGATCCTGTCGGCGGAGGAGGCGCTGGGCGCGCTGCTCCAAGCCGGCTACACACGGGTGGCGATCGCCTCCCTGCATCTGTTCCCCGGCGCGGAGTACGTCGGCCTGGTGGAGCTGTTCAACGCCTGCAAGAAAAAATTCAAGCGGTTGGTGCTGGGCGCGCCGCTGATGTATTGGATGGGGCAGGAAGAGCAACGGGACGACGCGGCGGATCTGACGAAGGCGCTGCGGGAATCGCTGCCGCCTCAGGCGGAAGACGAGGCGGTGCTGGTGATGGCCCACGGCACGCAGCATCCTTCAAACTCGTTTTACGCGGCGCTCCAAACGCGGTTCGAGATGGCGGGCTGGGACCGGGCTTTCGTCTATACGCTGGCGGGGTGGCCGCGGCTGGAGCACATCACGCCGGTTCTCAAAGAAAAGGGAATCCGCCGCGTGCGGCTGGTGCCGCTGATGCTGGCGGTAGGCGCCCACGCCTCCCGGGACATGGCGGGGGACGCCCCCGGTTCCCATCGGTCGAAGCTTTTGGCCGAGGGCTTCGAGGTTGAAGTCTTCCAAAAAGGACTGGGCGAGCTTCCCGCCGTGCGGGAGCTTTACGTGGAACGCGCCAACGAGGCCTGGGACAAGCTGCGCCAGTGACGATTTTGTCGGCGCGTCCCTCCGTCGGACATAGCCGTATCCAAAAACTCCAAGACGTTTCCAATTATATAATTATGATAACACGATTTTTAATCGGTAATTTCATAGAAGAAATATGGCGGCTGTTTGTGAATGGACGGCCGCCCGACGCAAAAGGAACCGCTGTACAAGTCATTTCCCGAAACCGTTTGGCAGGGAAACACCTGATTTGACTTGTCCGGCGGTTCCTAAAAGTTTTTTTGCCTATTTTAGTAATTTGCCGTATAATATAAGAGAACGAGAACGATACGCCTGTCCTGAAAGTGAAGACAGGGCAAGGGGGGATGCCGCTCGGAAGCGATTGCGGGGGCAAAATAGTTTCTCATATTATATGAAGGGGTGTGTTGCTGATGGTTCCTATGAAATACAAGGGGCTTGGCTTTGAGCGGTATGATTCCGACGCTTACAACAAAGAGGCGGTCGCCACGATGAAGGGGCTGGTCGCGGAAACGGAGAAAGGCGCTTTCGTTTACGGCCCGCCGGGTACGGGAAAGAGCATGCTGGTGGCGGTGTTTGCCAATGAGAAGGAGAAAGCGGGAACGGATACGTTGTTCCTGACGGCGGCGGAACTTTTTTCGGAGACGCTGGGCGCGGCGAACGAGACGGCGCGCATAAAATTCTGTGAGAAAGCGGAGTCGGCGCCCTGCCTCGTGCTGGACGACCTGGACGCCGCGCATTTGAACCAGGAGGCGGGCGAGACGCTGATCGGTCTTTTGAAGGTACGGGAAGGAAAGAAACTGCAGACGATCGTGGCCAGCAAATTCCCGCTGGCGGACGTGCCCGCGAAGACCGAGGGCGTGGGCGAGGAACTGCACGAGATGCTGAAAGACCTCAGCGCCCACGTGGTATTGAAATAATAAATGCGACAATAAGGAAACCCGGACAGCCGATGGGCCGTCCGGGTTTTTTCATACGCGCGGTTATCCGACGAGGAAGCGCTCCGCGACAAATACGGCGACGCAGCAGAATGCCGAGACTTTGAACAGGCTCGCGCCGAACCACGCCATGGCCGTTCCGACGAGCAGCGCCAAAAGGCCGGAGGCCGGGGTCTGCGTCGCGTGCACGATGTCGGGGAACGTCATCACCGCCAGCGTGATATAAGGAACGTAAAAGAGGAAGGACCGGATAAAGCGGCTCTTGATCTGGCGGCGGATCAGGGTCAGCGGCAGGATGCGGATGGAAAGCGTGACCGCCGACATTACGAGCAGGTTATCCAAATGCTGTGCGTCATGTTATTGCCTCCGTTGATTTCTGTAACGGCGATTATTTACTCGTCTCTCGGGTATTTTGCGGCGGCGACGGCGGCGAGTATCACCGTCAGCAGGATGGTCCGCGTGCCGCCGGAAAGCTCTGACACCACGGGCAGCACCGAGGCGGCAAAGCTCGCAGCGAACGCGATGGCCACGAACATGCCGATGACGCGGTTTTTCCGGGCGGGTGGAATGATGATGGCGAGGAACATGCCGTAGAGTGCCACGGAAAGGGCGCTGACCACCGCCGCCGGAAGAGCGTTGCCCGCGATGATGCCGACGGCCGTTCCCACTGACCAGCCGGGCAGCGCGACCAGCATCGCGCCGTAGTTGTAATAAGGATCGAGGGGGGCGGGTCGGGCGGCGGAAATGCCGAAGATTTCGTCGGTCACGTCGAAGCCCACGAAGATCCGGTGCCAAATGGAGGCGTCCGGCGAGAACCGCTGGCTCAGGACGCAGCTCATCAAAAGATACCGGGCGTTGGCGACGAGCGTGATCAGGGCCATTTCCAGATAGGGGCGGTCGGCGGCGATGACGATGAACGCGGCATATTCGCCCGCCGAAGCGTTATTGAAAAAACTGGCGAGGAACCCCTGGAAAGGGGAAAGTCCCGCGTTTCGCGCGGCGATGCCCAGCGTGAAGGCTACGACGAAATAACCGAGGGCGATGGGCATGCCGTCCCGCACGCCCTCCTGCAGCGCCTGCCCGTGGGTGGATAGAAGCCCCGATTTGTTCAACGACGTCATAAGATGGTTGTTCTCCTTGCGTAAAATTGCTTTTTATTTTAATGAAAGCGGTTCTATTTGTAAAGAGGAAGAAGGCGGGGGAAGGTTTTTTCTTTTATTTTGGCTTTTATCGTTCAGCAGTCAGCATTCTTGATTCCGAACGGAAAATTTTTGCGAACGGTTTTGTTTCCGGGGGTGGGCGTCGCCCTCCCCCGGATCCCCCGCCCACACGAGGGGCGGACCCCTCGTGGCTCCCTGAAAGGCCGTGCGCGGCCAGGATTCCGCGGTGAAAGCTCAGAATAACGTATCGGATTGTTTATCCCGCGATTCAACCTCTTGGCAACTTATACTTTAGCCCATTTTTGCGGGTTAGAGATATATCGGCGCAGATGTAATCCAAATTATGTAACATGGGCTAAAGTTTAAGTTATTCCAACCGTGAACGCGGGATAAAAGATTCCTAAAGTTATTCTTTCCTTTCACCGCGGAATCCCGGCCCCGCAGGGCCCTTCCGGGGGATTCACAAGGGGCTCTCCCCTTGTGTGGGGAGGATTGGAGGGGCGAAGCCCCGCCAAAATGATTACACAACGATAAGCAATCGCAATCGTATAAGCCAATATCAAAACCTTTTGCAAAAAATAATCTCTCAACGAATCGTTCGGCAAAAAACAGCCGAACGGTTCTTATCCTCCCCGGTTCATTCCTTTTTCATACTGCGTTGCTATCATGACCGCAATACGACACTAAGGAGGCAAATATTTTCATGAATACATTGAAAACCACATTGTTGATGGCGCTCCTGACCGGAATCCTGATCGCCGTGGGCGGCAGCTTCGGCGGGCGGAACGGCGCGATGATCATGCTGGTGTTTTCCCTCGGCATGAACTTCTTTTCCTATTGGTACAGCGACAAGATGGTGCTGGCGGCCTACCACGCGCAGGAGATTACCCGCGCGCAGGCGCCGGAGCTGTACGGGCTGGTGGAAAAGCTCGCGCAGAAGGCGGAGCTTCCGATGCCGAAGGTCTGCGTGATCCAGTCCGCGACGCCGAACGCGTTCGCCACGGGGCGCAACCCCGAGCACGCGGCCGTCGCCGTCACCACCGGCATCATGGAGGTACTGGATTACGACGAGCTGGGCGGCGTGCTCGCCCATGAGCTTTCCCACGTCAAGCATCGGGACACCTTGATTTCCACGGTCGCGGCGTCCATCGCCGGCGTGATTTCCACCATCGGGCACATTGCCCAGTGGGCGGCGATCTTCGGCGGCGGACGGTCCAGCAGCCGCGATGACAACGGCGGCGCGCTGGGGTTGCTGTTCACGATCATCGTGGCGCCCTTCGCGGCGATGATGATCCAGCTCGCGATCTCTCGTTCCCGGGAATACGAAGCGGACAAGAGCGGCGGCGAGATCTGCGGCAATCCGCTGTCGCTGGCCTCGGCCCTCGAGAAGCTGGATTACGCGTCCTCCAGGATGCGGCCGCTGGCGGGAGCTACGACCTCCACGGCGCACATGTGCATCGTGAATCCGCTGAAGGGCGCGAACGTGACCTTCTCGAGCCTCTTCAGCACCCACCCCTCCACCCAGGACCGCGTGGCGCGGCTGAAAGAGCAGGCGCGGGAAATGCGCGTGACTCGGTAACGGCAGAAAGCGCACAAAAAAGCACGGAGCCAATCGGCGTTCCGTGCTTTCCTTTTTTGTGGTGCCTCAGAGTGGAATCGAACCGCTGACACAGGGATTTTCAGTCCCTTGCTCTACCAACTGAGCTACCGAGGCGTTTCCGATATGGATTCCGCGCAGGGCGCGGGTGTTTGCGATGGCGACCCGAATGGGACTTGAACCCATGATCTCCGCCGTGACAGGGCGGCATTCTAACCAACTGAACTACCGGGCCGGATATGGTGACGCGTACGGGATTTGAACCCATGTTACCGCCGTGAAAGGGCGGTGTCTTAACCACTTGACCAACGCGCCGTGGTGGCTCGCCCGGGATTTGAACCCGGGACCCTCTGATTAAAAGTCAGATGCTCTGCCAGCTGAGCTAGCGAACCATTGCGCCAAAAGGTGCTTATAAAGTATAAAGGAAACAAACGCGCTTTGTCAAGACATAATCTGTCTTGCGATTTGCAGAGCAAAGTGCTATACTTTCCTCGGTATATACTTCGGGAAATGGGGGGATCGGCGTGAAAAAATTCTTTTCCGCAGCGGTCGTCCTTATTTTTGTTTTTGCGTTTTTCCTGCCGGTCGTCCGGGCGGAAGGGATTCCCTCCGCGGGGCGGGTCGTCCGCGTGGGATTGGTAGAGCAGCCGGGGGGACAGAATCCCTTCGCCTATCAGATGCTGCTTTCCTATATACAGGGCTATTTGGACGAAGTGTCGAAACAGACACGCTGGCAGTATGTCTATGAGCGGGGCTCCTATCAGGAATGCAGCGAACGGCTGCGGCGCGGGGAACTGGATTTTGTCGGCCCCGTGCAGCCCGGCCCTGCCGCCGGCGGCATGGTGTTCACCGGCGGTATCCCGAACTGGACGCTCCTGCACCTCTACCGGCGCGGCGACGCGCCGTGGAAGCCGTTGACGGCGGAGAACATGCGCAACGCCGTTGTCGGCGTATTTGCCAACGACGCGAACATGACGGCGATCTCCTTCTTCATGACCTCCAACGGCTGGGAGATGACCGTCCGCCCGTTTTACGACGAGGCGGCCATGCTGGCGGCTTTGCGCAGCGGCGAGATCGACGTCGTTTGCGACGACGGCAGCCATGTGGGAAAAGAGGAAAAGTGCGCGGTCACCGTGGGCGTGGTTCCCGCGCGGCTGATGACGACGCCGGACAAGGAAAACTTGTGCCGGCAGCTGACGGAATCCATACTGACCATCGAGTCGCTGACGCCGGGATTCGGGACGTCGATGAAGGGAAAATACCTGGACCGGGCCCTGAAAGAGGTCGTCCGCATCACGGAGAGCGGTCAGGGGTACGTGAAGCGCGCCGACGAGCTGCGCGTGGCGTTCCTGGGCGACTGCCCGCCCTTCTATGAGATCGGGAACGGCGACTCCGCTTCCGGCCTTTACGTCGACCTCCTGAAACTGCTGTCCGACGGCAGCGGGCTGCGGTTCTCCTTCTGCCGGGCGGGGTCGGAGAGCCAACTGTGGAAGATGATGGAGTCGGGGGAGGCGGATTTGGCCTTCGTCTCCTATGCGAACGGCGGCCCGGCGATGGACATGTACTTCACCGGCGACGTCCGGGAGGAAGAGTTTGCCGTCATCCGCCGCAAAAACGGGAATGTGGCGGATTTCGCCAAGAACATGGCGGTCGTGCCCGCCGGATTCCCCGGCGCGGACTATTATTTCTCGGAGAAATTCAATCAGCAGGTCCGCACGCTGCAGTCGCCGGAAGACTGCCTGGACGCGGTGGAGCAGGGCCTTTACGAGACGGCCTACATTCCCGCCCTCTATCTGCGGCGGGAGAACAGCATGGTCGTCCGGCCCGAACTGGAACGGATCGACCGGGAAACGACGACGCTTCCCGTGGCGCTGGCCATCTCCCCGCACGAGCCGCACGTCCTGCAAAGCGTCCTGAATACGGCGATCCTGCGGCTGGAAAAGAGCGACGTGGACTGGAAGGTGTATGAGAACGCCCGTCCCCGGTTCTCGATGGAATATCTGCTGTACCAGTACCCGCTGCGGACGTCGCTTTTCATCGGAGCTTTGGTCTTCGGGCTGGCGGTGCTGTTCTTCCTCATCTATCGGCACCGGTTCCAGAAGCGGCAGAACGAGATCCTGCAAAAGAAGAACACGGACCTGGAGAACTCCCTGCGCCGGGAGGAAGCCCTGCGGATTTCCCGGGACGGCTACAAGCTCAAATCCGAGATGGACAGGCTCACCTCGATATACAACCGGGCGGCCTTCGAGCGCATCGTGAAGGAACGGATGGCCGCCATGCCGGAAGGGCAGGTGGGCGCCTTCTTCATCATCGACGTGGATCACTTCAAGGAAGCGAACGACACATACGGCCATCAAAGCGGCGATGAGCTGCTGCGGAAATTCGCGGCTGCCATGAAGGAAGTCTTCCGGCAGAGCGACTGCATAGGGCGGTTCGGCGGCGACGAATTCGTGGCGTTCATCACCGGCGAGCTGACGAGAGACGCCGTCGAGAAAAAGGCGCGGCGGATGCTGGAGGCGATACGAAAAATCACCGTAGATTCTACGGACCTCAAGGTCACCGCCAGCCTGGGCGTCGCCATGTACCCGGAACACGGCGCGGACTACGACTATCTTTTCAACGCCGCCGACCGGGCGCTGTATCAGGTAAAATCCAAAGGGCGGGACGGATACGCCGTCGCCTCCGGCGAAATGATGCGGTAAGGACGTGAAGCGCCGCTTTTCCATATCGCAGACAAAGAAACGACCGCTGTCCCGAAAGGGCGGCGGTCGTTTTGCATAGCGCGGATTTCAATATTCGCAGGATTTTGTGCTCCGCAATCCGTTAAGCTTTCGCGTACTTGCGGAAATTCTCCGCCTGCTCCAACACTTCCTTATAGGCTTCGTCAATGGCGACGGGCGGATAGCCGTTTGCGTCGAGGACGATGGCAAGATCGGCCTGCAGCTCTGCCTTGATGTCGTCGCGGGTTGACCAGTCCGTGTATTTGGCCTTGTCATCGACAATCTTCTTGACCTCTTTCGCGAGAGGAATCATTTTGTCCTTCGGGTACTCGAATTCATATTTCTTTGCGACAGATTCTAAAATATCGTAAAATGCCTTTTCCTCGAAATTGATGCCCATGCCCTCAAAGGATTGCTGTTCCTTTTTGAGCTGTCGAAGCAAATCCGCAAGCTGCGTCGCCACGTCGTCGAGCACTTCGTTGGCGAAAGCCTTGTCGCGGCTGCGGTCGTTGTAGCTGTCCACCACCCGCTTCAGCCGTTCGGAAAACTCCATACCCTTGATTTTATTGACCTTCTTGAAGGCGTCAATCGCCTGTGAAAGCAGCTTTTGCAAAATCTTAATCTTCGTATTCGGCAGCTTGATCTTGGAAATCTTGTCCAGATACTCTTCGTAATTTATGGTTTCGTTGTCGCGCCTTTCAATCTCGTCAATATCAGCCGTGCCGAAAACTCAAAGCATAAATTTTCGATGTGCCGCAGTGATGTATTCTCGGAAATTTCGGCGAGATTTTCCATTCAAACTCACCTTCCTGCCTTAATACGCCCCCAGTCTTCCTTTTGTAAAAACAAAGCGTCTTTTTGCACTCGAGGATCATTCTTGAGATTTTTATTTCGGTTCATCGTTCCCATGCTTCCGCAATGCGCTAAAGGATAGATGTTTGAAATCACTCTGCCGCACTCGGCTGTTATAGGCTCGTGCTTTTCTATAAAAGTGTTGTAACCATCCGTGAAAACCGTCAGAGAAGATACTTTCTGCCCGATTAGTGTTTCGTAAACGCACTTAAAAGTTAGTCGTCCCAAGCAAAGAATGTTTTCAGGCTCCAAAATATCACAGAGTTCTTTGAAAAAGCCGCTGTCCTTCATCATCAATGTCTTAGTCATTCCACCGCTTTCTTTTCCAGCTCTATATCCCAAGCAAAAATTCGTAAAAAAGAGATCTGCGTACCTTCTATTTGCAATAGAATCGTAACCCAATACATTGAATAACTCTATTAAATTCGCATCAGTCTGAAAATCGATGGATTTTTTGTCTAAATAGTTTATATCCTGTTCCCCTCGGTTCATGGCTTTGATTCTCTCTTCAAATTCCTTGCTCATGCTTGACAGATTTCCCCAATCCTGTGCAACCAAAAGATATTTAATCTTAATCTCGTGGCTGTTTTGCGCGTAGCCAAAACCCTGCCAATACGTGTAGAGATTGATTTCCCTGCAAAATTCTTCGGGGGCAGCCTGCAAAACAATTTTGGTATTCTTATGCTCCTCGGGGTGGTTGCGGTATTCATCCTGCGATTTTTTCACCAAATAACGGTATTTCCTCTCTTTATCCATCCTTATCGTATAGTCCTCCAATTCTTCATCGGTTATCGTGTCGGGGAAGGCATAGATGGATTTATCTTCCTTTTCCACTTGCTCATGATATATAGGCGTTTTGCCAAAATTTTTTAACCAAGCGGAAAATTTATCTTTGCCGAACATACTTGTAATTTTTTTAGGCTCCTTATTTTTGCCCGCCATAGCGTTTCCCCCTCCCAGAATTACACATCTTTTCTTCGCAAATACTCACGCACATCGAACTCCTGAAATTCATTAGTAAGGGACATATAAAGGGGATGGCGGGGATTGCCGTCCTTAGTCAAACTGCCATAGCTGTACCATTTGACGTATTCGCCAAGGACATCATAAATATTAGCAAGCGCACCGTACAGAAAATTCTTGCCGGGCATATCAATCATATTGCCCCATGCGCACCACACGGCGTGTACTTGAAATTCTCTCATCACGGCCTTTATAACCATCGGATTATTTTCACTCCAGACGGTTTTCTCCTCCATCTCTTCCGGATGTGGGGTTCTCTGTGGGTGGAGATTCATCATAATCCAGCCGTCAAATCCCTTATTCTCTGCAATTCTGCGTACATTTCTGATGGTGGGGTCGTCATCACCGGGCTTTGCCGTGCTGGGGTTTACGCCCAGGACGAGAATGTTGCGTTCTCCTGGCCTCCCAAGCACATACCGTTCCTCATCGTTGCCCAAGTAAATCCATCCGGCAGGAATCCCCTCACGGTCACGCCGATAATCGCTCATGTCGCGGAGAGTATCGGCATCAATTTTCATAGGCTCAAACATCGTATCTTCTTCCTCCATCAAGTCCCGTATCGTCATATAGGCATCCTCGGGACTCCAAGTCAAATAGTTGGGATATCCCGTGCGCATTTTATACGCCTTTTCCACTTCGGCGTGGGCAAATACCCAAGCTCCCAATTCGTAATAATTCCACTCCCATTCGCCAAGTTTATCGTTTTGCCCGTCGCTCTCATTAAACTTTTTGAGCGCAGGAAATACTCGGCAGATTTTTTCCACCTGCGTATTGTCGACGGAAATATCATAACGGTAAATTTTGCCGTTACGATGATACAGTTCGCAGTAGTTGGTATAGGCATCGTAAGCGCACATGAAGCAAAATCTGACGCCGGAGATGAATTTTTGGGTTAAGTCTTTGGGTAAAAGATTGATTTTATCCGGCATGGGCAGATACCTTTTTTGCCGGTCAGCCATATCTCCACCCCTCGCCAAAATCGACCTTGCCATATCACGATCCAAATATAACTTCTTGTCGTAGTTGATGTCAATGCCCGCCTTCGGATCCGTTGCCTTGGCTATGAAGGAGAGTAAATCGTAAATTTTCACCTCCGTGGTATAAGTAGCGTTGTCATCCTCTTCGTCCAGTCCCATGAAAAATTCCCTATCCGAAGTATAAGCTTCGATATTTATTGCACCATCATAATCGGCATTTGCGACACATTCGTCAAATTGCCGTACCGCACTTGGCGGGAGCAGAAAATAACCATCGTCTTTCATGCGCATATAAATTGCGTCCAAAACAGCCGCCTTATTTTCAAGAGAATTATCCTTGTGATAACGAAGAAGTGCGGCCTCGATAATAGACTCGCCTTGTATCGCTTTTCCCCTTGCGTGGTCAAAGCGGCACAGTACAGCTTTCATTTTCTCCGGGATGCGCTCCAAGCACTCATTTTCCAGCATCGGAGTAAGCCCGTAATACGCCTCGGCAATACTTCCGGCAACGCAAGCGATAGTATCCGTATCACCGCCGATAGACACGGCGTTTCGCACCACATCTTCAAAATCCGTAGCTTCCAAGAAAGCGATAATGGCCTCCGGCACCGAACCTTGACAAGTCACATCCATGTGGTAGGCAGGGCGAATTTCCTTCAATGTGCGGGAGAGGTTATAGCCAAACTCATCCTCGATATACTTTTTGACAGCATTTTTGGATGCTCCCGTCCGAGCAAGATAGATGGCACTTGCCACAGACTCCGCTCCCTTGATGCCTTCGGGATGATTATGGGTAACTTCTGCTGTCCAGCGGGCAACTTTTCTCGTGCGCTCTATAGAATCGTAAAGCCAACCTGCGGGAGATACTCGCATCGCCGAGCCATTGCCAAAACTGTCGTAAGGTTTCGGCTCCTTCTCCTTGAGCCACTCACGGAATTTGCCGCCGTACCCTGCCTTGGGATATTTCCTGCCCCAATGCTGCATGGAGGAGACCACCGCCGCACAAATTTTGTCCTCTCCGGCATCTTTTCCTGCATAGAGCAAGGCATCCGCCACGGCTACGGTAATCACCGTATCATCGGTGAAACGGGATTTTTCAATAAACAAGGGAAACGCCTTGATTTTCGCTCCTCGGTCAAATTCGTAGGGCGAACCGATAATGTCGCCTAAAATCGCTCCATACATGGTTATCTCTCCCTTCACGCACCATCGGAGTATTTCTCCGCCATATCTAAAACAGTCTTTTTGACAGCCTCACGCAAACTTTGCGGCTCTTTGATTTCAATATGCTCACCGTATTGCAGTGCCCAATATTTCATCGCTCGTTCATTGCATTTGAGTGTCACCAGCATCTTATTTTCAGATTCTTCTTTTATGCGAATATCCCTTCCGAACCAATCAATCAGTTCGTCCATCAAATCCGTGTCGGCTATAAATTTCACCGTCACGCTGTCTCCGCTGTACATATAGATATGCTCTGCCATGTGCTTGGGAAGGCTCCAACCTTGGGAAAATTCCCGGACTTCCTTTTTCGGCTTTATCGGCTCGGAAAGCATGGTGATGGATGTGATGCGGTCAATGCGGTAGTGTGATAGGTCATCGTATTTGTCGTAATTGCCGATAAGATAGTAACGCCCGTTGTTGGCTACCATCTGGTAGGGATTCACAATGTACGGCTCGTTCCGCCTTGGGTGCAGTTTGAAATCCGTGCCGTAGCTGTTATAGATGAAGCTGACCTTTCGTTTTTCCTCAATAGCATCGTTCAGTGCATCCAAAGCCAGCATGACCTGTTTGTTGTCCGAGTGGAAGAGTTCTGGCAAATTTGACACATGAGCGACTTTAGCGTGAAAGTATCGATTGCCGAAGCCGTTGAGTTTCTCGATGAGTCGTTTGGACTGCGCTCCCGACAAATTCTTGGAGAACAGGATGCTGTCGATGAGCATCCGCAGCTCCGCATCGTCAAATTCTCGCTCTGCAAGATAGCAACCACGCTCCGTGGCAATCTCGTAGCCCATGTCCTTGAGTGAGCGGATGTTGTTGCGAATGGAGCGTCGGTCGCACTCCGCACCGTAGTTCAGCTTAAGAAGGTCGATGATTTCCTGCTGGGTCAGTCGATGGTCAGCATCGGTGTATTCCTTCAGTATCTCCAATATCAGCATATTAAGCATCTTTTTGTTATCCCCGGCGTATACATTCATTGGTATCCCTCCCTTTGGATTTGTTTCGTCTTTCCTTATCCTCAATTTCATTATAGCATAAGTGATGGGTAAAAATTTACCCATCAAGAAAATTCGTCACAAAAATTTAGCACCCAGCCGCAAAACGACAGAATGCCTCTTTTTCAAATCCCCGTCCCATTCCGGAACATCACGGTCAGCCGCTTGTCCACGCCCACCGTCACATAGTCCACCATCGCACCCCACAGCCGCTCATCGAACTCCGCCACAGACTCCCTCTGCGCCTCAAGCGTCCTGATGAACCCTGCCAGCCTCTCGCCCTTGGCTGACCGTTCTGCGATACCTCCGTCACCTCGTCGAACCGTGCCTTGGCTTTCTCGTACCGCTCCACCAAGCCGTTGTAGCGTTTCTGGTACTCCCCTTGGTCTTGGACAATCCTCGCGTTCTCGGCAATGCAGTTCTGGGTCATCTCCACCAGCACCGCCAATTCCTGTTGCAGACTGGCTTTCTCAACTTCCAAGTCGGTGGTGTCGCAAAGGGTCTGCCGGACGAGCCGGGAATTATATCTTAAGCGGATGCCTTTCATCTTCGATTTTCATGGTCACATACGATTCTCCTACAGTCACTGTATTCCTGCTTTGACGGTCATTTTGCACACCCTCATAACGTTTTCTCCCGCCTTTCGTTACGGAATATATGAATCGTTATGGGCGTGTGCATTTTTTACTTTCAGGAGGTCAACGAAAAATCCGCCGAGGGACCGCTAATCCAAGGCTACAGATAAAAAAGCGGCTTCCTGCACATCTCTTGATGTCAGGAAGCCTTGTTTCTTGGGCTTTATTCTGACTCCTTAACGAAAACGGGCTGAAAGCATTGTATCAATCACGCAACGGCTTCATCATAGAGAATTCCCTCGTACGGCTCCAAAAGTTCCGCGATCAGGTTGACGATGCTTTTCGGCGTGTAGAATTCGCCTTTGCCTTTTCCTTCCTTCAGCGCGAATTTGCTCAAAAAGTATTCGTACACGCGCCCCATGACGTCCTGCTCTTTGTCGGAGGTCAGCTCGATGCCGTTGATGACGTCGAGGAGGGACGCGAGCTTCGTGGTGTCGAGGTTCAGACGCGAATAGTAGTTGTCAGGGAGCGCGCCTTTCAGCGGCTCGTTATTTTGCTCGATGGTGAAAAGCGCGGTGTCGATGAGGAGCGCGACGTCTTTCTGCTTGGCGTGCTCCATGATATATGACCAGCGTGTTTCCGGCGTCAGATAGAAGACGTTGTCTTTCGTGTAAAAGGCTTTCATCTCGACGAATTTCTCATGGCCTTCGGCGATAATCTTTTGGCGCTGTTCCTCAAAGCGGTCGCTGGCATATTTCAAAAAGATCAGGCTCAAAACGACGTGCTTGTATTCGGCGGGCTCGACGGAGCCACGCAGTTTGTCGGCAGATTTCCAAAGGGATTCTTCCATGCTTGCGGTTTTTTTCTGTGCGGTTGTCGTTTTTGCGCGTGCCATTTGTCAGTCTCCTTTATGGCGTCCATCAAGAAGTATTATTCTCTATTATATCTGAATTCGTTTTTCGCTACAATGGGAGAAGGCGGCTTTCACGCGCAAAAGAAAGGCCCCGGTTCAATGAGCCGGGACCTTTTTGTCTCTGTCGGTATCAAAGATTCTTCACATACTTCCTCGGAATCGCGGAGAGGAACGGGCTGGGGCGCTGCTCCCGGTTGAAGTCGCCGAATTGGCTCCAGGACAGGAACAGCTCTTTCTTCGCCCGTGTGACTGCCACATAGAAGAGTCGCTTTTCCTCCTCCGTCTGGCCGCTGCGCGCCGCCTGGAAGGACGGGAAGGAGCCGTCTTCCAGGCCCGCCAGGAAGACGTAGTCGAACTCCAGCCCTTTCGCCTGATGGACGGTGATGACCGGAGTCTTCGGGCGGTCTTTCAGGCTCATCTCAAACTCGCTGTTGGAGAGCGTCGCCAGCGTCAGGATCTGGCGCAGCGCCTCCCGGGGCGAGAGCCGATCGTCGTCCCGTTCCCGGACGATCCGATAGAGCTGCCGCAGATGCTCCATGCGCTGCGGCTCTTTTGCGTAGTGGGCCGCTAACTGGCTCGTGACGATGTGCGCGAGGAAATCCGTGGGCCGCTTCTTGTACGCGAGGCCGCGCATTTCCGTCACCGCCGAGGCAATCGCCTGGAATACCCTGCCGAATGTCTTGACGCAGGCCCGGCGCGGCTCCGCCGTGGGCAGGATATCGTGCTCAACTGCGTACAGTAAAAGTTCCGCCGTCGCGCAGATGTCGTCGGAGGCGTCGTGGGAAGACTTGTGCTGCACCGCGAACCGCTCGCCGAGGAATTCCAGCTTGTGGTTCGGCAGGTTCGGGTAAAAGCGGCGGAAAATGTCCAGCGTGTCGAAATAGCCGGGAAACTCCGGCTCCGGCAGGCCGAGCCGCTCCAATTCGTTCGTCAGGATCGAGACGTCGTAGGTCACGTTATGGCCGACAATCCAAGCGCCGCGCAGGAAGTCGAGAAACTCCGTCAGGACTTTCCGCGGCTCTTCGCCCTTTTCCCGCAGGAAGGCGTCGGAAAATCCGTGCACCGCTTCCGACGCGCCGACGCTTTTCCCGTTCCGCAGGTACTTCATGAAGGTTTCCTTCGGCGTGCCGTTTTTATCAAGACGGATCGCGGCGATCTGCACGATCTCGTCCTTCGCCGTGTCCACGCCCGTGGATTCCACGTCGAAGACCACGACGTTTTCCTGCGCGAGCGCGTCGAGGAGCGGCGCGAAGGGGTCGCCCGACGCAATCGTTTCCTCGTCGAGGAAGTCCGTCAGCCGCAGCCCTGCCGTGCGCATGGCCGCCGACTCGATCTTCTCTATCGTCTTCGCGCCGATGCCGAGGCCGAAACGCTTCAGCACGCGGCGCAGGCTCACGAGGTCGTGCTTGTTCACCGCGAGCTTGATGAAGGCCAGCGCGTCCTTGACCTCCTGCCGCCGGAAAAACTGGAACTCGTCGATCAGCATGAAGGGCCACGGCGGCTCCGGCGCGTAGGCGCGGGCGGCCTGCTCCAATGCGCGGCAGACGCGCTTCGTCTGATGGTTGCTCCGGGTCAGCACGCAGACCCGGGAAGGGTTTTCCGCGCCGAGGCTTCGGATGGTATGGTAAATCCATTCCCCTTCTTCCCAGAGGTCGCGGCAGGCTTTCAGGGTAACCGGCGCGCCCTCTTCCGTGCTCGCGGCCTCGAATCCGCTTTGACAGGCCGCCGCGAGCTCCGCGGGGAAGAACGTTTCGAGGCAGCCGTGGGAAGCGCGGAGCAGCGTGCGCGTCGCGCGGTAGTTTTTGCACAGGGAAATCTCCACCGGGTTCCATTTCTCCCGAAAGTCGGCCAGCAGCCGGCCGGGGTTCGATCCGCGCCATTCGTAGATGGTCTGGAACGCGTCCCCCGTCAGCAGGACGTTCCTGTCAGCAAACAGCCGGGAGAGGATCGCGTATTCCACCTCGTCGGTGTCCTGCACCTCGTCCACGGTGAGGAAGCGGAAGCGTTCCCGCCAACGGCGGGCGGCCTCCTCGTCGCGGAACAGGCCGTGAACGCCCGCGATCAAATCGTCGAAGTCCATGCCGTGGAGCTCCGCCAGCGCCTGCCCGGAGCGAAGGGCCAGCTCCGCGCCCTGCTGCTCGATAAAAGCCGCCAGCGCGTCGTCCGGGCGCTGGCGGTTGTCCACGCAGAGGGAAAGCACCTTGCCGCGACGTTCCGCGAAGAGGCGCGCCACGACCCGCCGGTAATCCTCCTCCGGGTTTTCCGAGTAAACGTCGTAAGCCGCGCGGCTCTTTTTTATCAGAGAGATCAAGTTTTGCAGCGCGGGCAAAGAAAAGCCGCCGGGATTCAGGTCGCGAAGCGCCTCCCGGCAGTCCTCCTCGTCGAACACGGTGAAGTCCGAGAAAAGCTCCGTGCGGCGCTTCGCCTCCTGCCGCAGGATCGTGTAGCAAAGGCTGTGGATGGTCTTCACCACCACGCGCCGCCCTTCGGCGGGCAGCAGTCCCTCGATCCGGTCCGCCATCTCTTTGCACGCCTTGTTCGTGAACGTCAGGCAGAGGATCTCCTCCGGTGCGGCGAGGCCAAGCTCCAATATGTGCGCGATGCGCCGTGCGATCGTATCGGTTTTTCCCGTTCCGGCGGAGGCCAGCAGCAGCACGTTCCGGTCGAGGGTATCGACGACTTTTTGCTGCTCGGGGTTCAAACGCGTCATATCCATACGTCAGGCTCCCGTTGACGGCGGAAGCCGATCCAGACGCAATTCCTGCCGCAGCTCTTCTTCGGTGGGAAGATAGGGGAGGTATTTCGAAGCGTAGATATGCTTTTGACGGGCGACAAAGGAAAAACCTCGCCCGAGCTCCAATAAGAAATCTTTGAGATGCTCGATGATGCCTTGTTCTATGTCTTTTTCGTAAAACTCCGGCGACGCTTTGAGATTTAAAAATTCCAAGACGTAAGGGTCACGGATGAAATCCTTATAAGGAATGTCCTCGTTTTTTCCTTCTGTGGGGGAGGGCAATTTTTCCATTGATTCTTTTTTGGATAAAGTGCGCTGATAGGTGAAGGTCGTAATCTGTCGCTCCAATTCGCGGACGCTCCACCCGGCAGTTGAGCATTCCGTCGTGTAAAAAGCGCGGGCTTTTGGGTCTGGCACCCGAACCAACAGCCGATAATGGGACCAACTTAATTGCGCACACAATGTGTGCGTATTTGGAAACGCTTCGTAAAATTGTCTCATGACTTGCAAATTGCGAACGGTATATCCTTTGCCGAACTCCGCCGTCAATCGCTCCGAAAGCATAGACAGCAGGCCTTTCCTATATTCGGCGCGTTTTCCTTCACAGGCGAGGAAAATCTTCTGTCCTATTTCCCAATACAGCATGACCATCGAGGAATTGACGGTGCGGGCAACCGCCTGTCTCGCCGCGAGAATGCTCTGGCGAATATCGCCGTAAATGGCATGAGATTCCTTTTCTGGCAGCGCGTCACGCGTCTGCTTCTTTGCGTTGTCCATGTTTCGCCTCCGTAAGATGGTTTCAAATAAATATTCGCCTTCCCCGTCGAAAATCCTTTTTCCGTCGAAACTGCGCTTTTGTAATATGGTATAATAATAGGATACAGACATCGGGGAGGGGTAGGGCATGGAGATTGTCACAGACGCGGAAATCCGGCGGGTCGCCAACGAGGCGGCCTATCGCCGCGGCTGCGCGTATCAACGGGACGGCGCGGTGACGATCACGAAGCGGGACGTCGGGCGCGGTTCCTTCGATTACGAAGCGGAAGTGCGCGGCTCCGGGCCGTTCGCTTATTTCGTGACGGCGCGGATTGCCGGCGGCCTGATAACCGACCACTTTTGTGACTGCCCGGCGGCGGGGCTGTACGAGGGTGTGTGCAAGCATGTGGTCGCCCTGCTGAAGGAGATCCAGGCCCACGGGCTCTCCGAGAAGCGGGGGAAAACTTCCGCGCTGTCCGAAGGGGCGAAGCGCCTGTTTGCCGTCTACGAGCGCCGCGAGAGGAAACCGGAGCCGCCCGCCGCGCCCCTGCGTCTCGTGCCGAAATTCTGTGTGGGCTTCGAGTACGGCGCACCGACGGCGTGGCTGGAGTTCCGCATCGGACGGGAGCGGCTCTACGTCCTGCGGTCGGTGTTGGACTTTCTGCGGCAGGCGGAGGGGACGACGTCCATCGTTTTCGGCAAGGATCTGGAAGTCGTCCCGTCGTCCGCCGTTTTCGAGGAGGGCGTCTCCGCCGCCCTTTGGTCGATGCTCCTTTCCGCCTATCGGGACGAGGAGAGCCTGCACACTTACAGCGCCTATTTCCGCATCCAGAACGGGCAAACGGTCTTCTCCGGGAAGCGGTTCAAGCTGTCGCCGTCGCATTTGGCCCGGTTCTGCCGGATCATGGAGGGCGAGTCGTTCACGGTGGACGTGGAAGGCTTCGACGCGAAGGCGGGCGGCGTGTCGGACGGCGCGCCGGACGTCGTCGTGCGCGTGGAGGACCGGGACGGAAACGGGCGCATCGCACTGGGAACGGACGGGCTTCTGCTGCCGCTGACGGAGGATTGCGAGTGGGTGCTGCACGACATGCTGATCTGCCATGTGCCGCCGGAGACGCGAGAGCCCTTCCGGCAGCTGGCGGAGGTATTTTCCGACCGGCCATGGATCGAAGTGGACAAATCGGGCATGGCGGATTTTTTCTCGCTGGTGCTGCCGCAGATGAAAAAAGCCGCCGAGGTCCGCGTGGACCATTCCTTCACCGAGCGTTACCAAATGCTGCCGCTGGAGGCGGAAGCGCGCATCGACTACCTGGGGGACGGCGTGACCGTCGAGCTGTCCTTCCGCTACGGCGAGACGGCCTTCAATCCCGCAAAGTTCCTGCCGAAGGCGAAAAAGACGGCCGCGTCGAAAACGGCGGACCTGATCCGGGACGCGGAGACGGAGCGGACGATTCTCGCGCTCCTGGAGCGCTGGGGCTTCCGGGCCGAGGACGGGCGCTTCGTGCAGCCGGAGGAGGAGCGCGCCTACGACTTCCTGCGCGACGGCGTGCAGGAGCTTTCCAGGGTCGCGGACGTCCTTTACAGCGAGAGCTTCATGCGGCGCCCGGTGCAGACCATGCCGCCGGTGACGCTGGGCGTCTCGGTGAATCAGGACAGCCTGCTGGAGCTGACTTTTTCCGGCGGCGACTTCGATTTCGACGAGCTGATCGAGATCCTGCGCTCCTACCGGCTGAAACGCCGCTACCACCGGCTCAGGGACCATACCTTTTTGACGCTGGGCGGCGCGGCGCTGTCCGCGCTGGCGGATTTTGCCGAGGAGACGGGACTGGAAAAGCTCCGGGGCGGTAAGGCGGAGCTGCCGCTGGCGGAGGCGCTGTACGTCGATACGCTGGCGAAGGAAACGGATGGATTCCGTCTCTCCGTGGGCAAAGGCTTCCGCTCGCTGGTGCGGGATATCCGAAACCCCGCGGAGGCGGAGCGCGAAATCCCGCCGGAGCTTTCCGGCGTGCTCCGCGACTATCAGGCGACGGGCTACCGCTGGCTGTCGTCGCTGGCGGCGCATGGCCTCGGCGGCATCCTCGCCGACGACATGGGCCTCGGCAAGACGCTGCAGACCATCGCTTTCCTGTTGGCGCGGCGCGGCCCCGACACGCTCCCCGCTCTCGTGGTGACGCCGACTTCTTTGATTTACGGCTGGCTGGACGAGATCGCGCGGTTCGCGCCGGAGCTTCGCGCCGTGGCCGTGGCGGGCCCGAAGCCCCAGCGCGAGGCGATCCTGACGAGCGCCTTTGACGAGGGCGCGGACGTCATCGTCACCACCTACGCCGCCCTCCGCATCGACGCGGAAAGCTACGCGAAGCGCCGGTTCTCCTGCGCGATCCTCGACGAGGCGCAGCATATCAAGAACCCGACCACGAAGGCGGCGAAGGCGGTGAAGCGCATACAGGCGGACTGCCGCTTCGCGCTGACGGGCACGCCCATCGAGAACACGCTGACGGAGCTTTGGTCGATTTTCGACTTCCTGCTGCCGGGCTACCTCGGCGGTCACAAGACCTTCCGGCAGAAATACGAGACGGGCATCGTCCGGGACGGGGACGCGGACAAGACGGACAACCTGCGGCGGCACATCGCGCCCTTCATCCTGCGCCGCCTGAAGCGCGACGTGCTGACGGAGCTGCCGGACAAGACCGAGAGCCGCCTGACGAACGAGATGACGCCGGAGCAGGAAAAGGTGTACAAGGCGTACTTCGCCCAGAGCCGCAAGGAGCTGGCGGCGGAGCTGAAAAACCGGGGCTTCGACGCCAGCCGCATCAAGATCCTCGCGCTGCTGACGCGGCTCCGGCAGATCGCCTGCGACCCCGCGCTGTTTCTCGAAAACTACGACGGCGGCTCCGGTAAGCTCGACCTGCTGGAAGAGCTCGCGACGGAAGCGGCTGCGGGCGGCCACCGCATGCTGATATTCTCCCAGTTCACCGCCATGCTGCGGCGCATCTGGGACCGGCTCGCCGCCGCGGGCCTCGAATGCGACTATCTGGACGGCTCGACGCCCGCCGCCGAGCGTCTCCGGCTCGTCAAAGCGTTCAACGCCGGGACGAAGCCCGTGTTCCTGATTTCGCTGAAAGCCGGCGGCACCGGGCTGAACCTCATCGGCGCGGACATGGTCATCCATTACGACCCGTGGTGGAACCCCGCCGTGGAGGAGCAGGCCGCCGACCGCGCCTACCGCATCGGGCAGATGAACAAGGTGCAGGTGGTGAAGCTCGTCACCAAGGACACCATCGAGGAAAAGATCTTCGCGCTGCAGGAGCAGAAAAAGGCGCTGATCGACAAGATGATCCAGCCCGGCGAGAGCTTCCTGTCGAAGCTCACCGAGGCGGAAATCCGGGCGCTGTTCGAGTAGGAGGTTTTGATGAAGATACAGGCTTTCGACCATATCGTACTGACGACGGCGAATCTTGAAAAATGCCTCTACTTCTACGCGGGGCTGCTGGGGCTTCGCGCGGAGGAAAAGGACGGGCGGTACGCGCTGTACTTCGGCGCGCAGAAAATCAATATCCATCGGAAGCCCGCGGAATTCCTGCCGGCGGCGGCCTATCCTCTGGCGGGCAGCCTCGACCTCTGTTTCGCGGCGGAGGGGGACGCGGAGGCGGCATACGCGGAGCTGCGCGCAAAAAACGCGCCGCTCGTATCGGAAGTGGTGATACGGCACGGCGCGCGCGGCACGATGAAGAGTATTTATCTTCGGGACCCCGACGGCAATCTCGTCGAGCTGGGATTTTACGGAAAATGAGGGGTATATGTAAATAAAGGAGGCGCTGTATGGAACGCATCATTCTTCATATCGACATGGACGCGTTCTTCGCCTCCGTGGAGCAGCGCGACCATGAGGAATATCGCGGCAAGCCCGTCATCATCGGCGGGCTGGGGCCCCGGGGCGTTGTCTCCACCGCCTCTTACGAGGCGCGGAAATTCGGCGTACACTCGGCGATGCCCATGGTCACGGCGCGCCGCCGCTGCCCCGACGCCATCTTCCTGCCCGGCGACCACGCGAAATACAGCGCCGTGTCGCGGCAGATATTCTCCGTCCTCGGGCGCTTCTCGCCGGTCATCGAGCAGCTTTCCATCGACGAGGGCTTCCTCGACCTCACGGGCATGGAGCGGCTGATGGACAGCCCCCGCGCCTACGGCGAGGCGATCAAGCGCGCCGTCCGCGAGGAAACGGGCCTGACCGCCTCCGTCGGCGTCGCGCCGAACAAATTCCTGGCGAAGCTCGCTTCCGACATGGAAAAGCCCGACGGCCTCGTGGTCATCCGCCCCGAGGACGCGGAGCGGGTTCTCGCGCCGCTCCCTGTCAGCCGCATCTTCGGCGTCGGAAAGAAAACGGAGGCCCGCCTTTCCGCCCTCGGCTTCAAAACCATCGGGCAGCTGGCTGCCGCCGACCGGAGCCGACTGGCGCGTGCATTGGGCGACCGCATGGCGGCGCAGCTCATCGCCCTGGCCCACGGCCTCGACGACCGGCCCGTGGAGCCCACCCGCGCCGCGCAGTCCATCGGACGGGAGGAAACCTTCGACGAGGACATCCACAGCCGCGAGGAGGCCGAGCGCGTCCTGCTCTCGCTGTCGGAGGAAGTGGGCTGGCGGCTCCGTCGGGAGGGTCTCGCCGCCCGCACCGTCACGCTGAAGCTCCGCTTCGCGCCCTTCGACACCTACACCCGGCAGCAGACCTTTCCCGACCCCGTTTCCTACGACGAGGACATCTTCGCGGCGGCCCGCGCGCTGTTTCGCGCCTTCCCGTCGCCGCCCGGCGCGGGCATACGGCTTCTCGGCGTCAGCGCGGGCAACCTTTGCACCGAAGGGGAGCTCTCGCTCTTCGACGACCACGAGAAAAAGGAAAAACTCTACGGCGCCATCGACCAGCTGAAAAGCCGCTTCGGGGAAAGCATCCTGACCCGCGCCGCGCTGACGAAGCCCAGGGAAGAGCCGTAAAACGGCCATACAAAAAGCGGAAGCCGCCATGACGACGGTTTCCGCTTTTCATTTGCGCCCTCAGAAATAGAAGCAAAGCTCGGTGAATACGCTGTTGACCTTGGTGGAAGCCTCGCCGCTGTAAACGTTCATGTTCTGCCCGTGGAACCAATGGAGCTTCGTCATGAACCCGAGCATCGGCGTCCACGAAACGCCGAGCTCAAGGCCGCGCGTGCCGCTGTCCTGCACGTAATTGATCTTGTAGGTGTTCCAGCCCGTGCTGGAAAAACCGCCAAGCTGCCGCCACGCGGCAAACGCGCCCCAAGAGCCTTTCTTGCCCGGATGGGCGCCCTTGTAATCAAGCTGGATGGTGTAGGAATTTTTTTGGCCGCTTTCCCATGCGGCGTTCATGGCTTTCAGCCTCGGTCCCGCATCGACGCCGAAGGCATGGGCATACGCGCCCGTCAGCTGCAAGTTTCTCGTGAACCGATAGCCGAGGCCCAGCGCCAAGATGTCATAGTCACTGCGGTCGATCAGCGCATCCATTTCGTTTCGTTGGCGGAAATGGTGCCAGCCGAGCCCCCAGGTGAATACTTTTTCCCGTTCGCTGTACGAAAAGGGCGCTTCATCCCGATCGTTGTAAATTTCGAGGCTGCCGTAGGAAGCCGTTCCTTCGCCCCGATTGCTGAAAATGCTGTGACCGGGCAGGGACGCGGCGGCGTCGTCGCCAAAAGCGCCCAGCGCGTTGACGGAATCGTTGAAACGGCCCAAGTTCAGCGCAACCTTGACTTTCTTCCCGACGATCAGCGACCCCCCGGCGAAAGAACCGTCCGTGACCATGCCATAATCGGCCTTGGATCGGTAGGGCAGCTTGCCGAGGCAGATGCTCAGGTTCTTGTAGTCGCCCTGCACATAGATGCGGTCCACCATGACGTTGTTGTCGTTCCTCGCCGTGTCGCCATTGATCCAGTCGCCGTAATTGATACGCGCCTTGCCCGTCCAGTGCTCGTTGATCCGCATCGTCGGTTCGAGGCGGAGGAGGATCTGGTTCACGTTCACACGGTCGTCGGGAACGGGCGGGACGCGCCCCGGCGCGGGCGACGCCGCATTGGTGCGGTGGATGTAGCGGTAACGGAGAATACCGCGCAGCTTCACGTTGTCCACCTTTTTCTCTAAGGCCGCGACCCGGACGCCGAGACTGTTCAGCTCGTCGGCGAACTCGGCGGCCAGCTTGTCGATCAAGGCCTTGTCTCCGCCGCCTTTCGCCATGGCGCGGGCGACCATCTGCGCCATCTCGTAGCGGGTGATCTCCTGATTCCCGCGAAACGTGCCGTCGCCGTAGCCCTCGATCACGCCGTCGGCGGCGAGCTGGGCTATCGCGTCGTAAGCCCAATGATCGGCGGGCACGTCCTCGAAAGGATTGGACGCGGCGAACGCCGTGGACGCCGCCCCGATAAGCAGCGCCGCCGTCAATGCAGATGCGAAAGATTTTTTCATGATCAGAGCTCCTTGATAATGATAATAACAACAGCGTTTCCTCAAAAATTGCATTTCTTTGCTCCCCTCGACGAGGGGGCTGTTTTGCCTCCCTCATGGAGGGAGGTGGCACGCCGCAGGCGCGACGGAGGGAGTTTTTCGAACTTCTTTCTAACCTCAAAAGCGTATCATATTCGCTCCTGCTGCGCAAGGGGCATTACGGAAAAAGCACGCCCTGCGCCGGTTTCTCCCGGTTCCCTTTCCGCGGCTTCGCCGTCCGCTCCGTCACCTTGTCCCCCTGCTCCAGACGCCCGACCAGGAGCGGCGACGCGTCGTCGTGGCGGGCGACCCGCGCCGCCGTGTTCTCGGCGCTGAAATTCGCGTAGCAGTAGCGGCAGCCGTGGCGGCAGGTATTGTACGCGCCCACGTCCACGCTCTCCGCGCAGCCGCATTCCGGCCTTTGGTTCTTGTCCTTCGCCGCGCGAATATCGCGCCCCGTCAGGCGGCCGATCAGCTCCGGATCGACGCAGCGGCCCCGTTCCACGCCGTAAGCCGAATAATCCCCTGCCTCGGCGCAGGCCGCAATCGGAAGCCCGTTTTCCCGCGCCGCCTTCCCGAACGCCTTCGCCAGCGCGTCCATCTCCGCTTCGCCGCAGACGCGCCCCGCCATCGCGCGAAGCCCCTTCGCGATCTTCGGGTAAAAGTCGAGGAAGCTGAACACGCACTGCCCTGCGCAGGGCGCAATCTCCCACGCCAGCCTGCCGAAAGTCCCGATATGCCACGTCTCGTCATACGTCGGCGACATCACCACGGGATCGTACCGCCAGACGATCCGCTCCCGTCCGATTTTTTCCGCCAGCGCCCGCAGCGTTTCCAGCCGTTTGCCGAGGGGCGGCACGTTCGACTCCGCGTCCGGCCCGTAGGCGTTCAGCGTGAACTGGAAATAAAAGGGGAACCGCGCCCCGATCTCGTCCAGATACGGCATGAGCGGCGCGGGATTCTTCGTCCAGAACACGACGCAGTCAATCGTCTCCGGCGAAAGCGAGATTCGGCTCACCTGCGCATGGTTCATCGGATTCCGCGAAAGCACGAACCCCTCGCGTACCCGCCCCATGAACCATTCGGGGAAAAAGGCGGGAATATCCGTCCGCCGGCTTACGCTGAGAATCATGACGGGCTCCTCAGCGCGCGGGCAGGGTCAGACAGTGGGACAAATATTCCGCGTCCTCCATCTTCGACGAAGCAATCGCGTCTTCGATTGCCTTCGCCATGACCTCCGCCACCAGCGTTCCCACCATATTCACGTCCACCGTTACCGGCGTCCCGCAGGAAGCCGCGTACACCGAATCCCCGTCCGCCAGCGTTCCCACCGGCTTGATGGCGCGGGCGTAAGCGTTGCTCGCCTGGGCCGCTATGCGCGTGAGCTGCGCCTTGTCGAATTTCCCGTTCGTCACGATGGCGCCGATGGTGGTATTCGACCGGGAAAAAAGATCCTGCGGGGCGGAAATGCGGTAAAGCTCCTCCACGCTGTCCGCGAACCCCGTGCGGTCCTCGTTCGTCAGCCCTGCGATCTTCCTGCCTCTCGCCGTCGAATACACATCGCCCAGCGCGTTGACGACCACCACCGCGCCCAGCTTCAAGTCGCCGATTTGCACCGCGGCATACCCGACGCCGCTCTTCATGGACCGCTGCATGCCGCAGAGCTTTCCCACCGTCGCTCCCGTGCCCGCACCTACGGACCCGCTGACGGGGCGGCTTCCCCGCAGCGCGTTCTCACAGGCCGCGTACCCCATGGCGGCGTCCGGACGCGCCGACGCGCTGCCGTACGATAAATCGTAAATGCAGCTCTGCACCACCAGCGGCACAAGCGCGAAACCGGTATCATAGCCGACGCCGTTTTTCTCCAGGCAATGCATCACCCCGTCGGAAGCGGCCAGCCCGTATGCGCTGCCGCCGGAAAGCACGATGGCGTGAATCCCGATATCCTCCTTCGTCGGGTCCAGCACCGGCGTCTCCCGGGACGCCGGCCCGCCGCCGCGGATATCCACGCCGGTCTTGGCCCCGTCGGGAAAACAAAGCACCGTCACCCCTGTCAGCCCGGCGTCGTCCTGCGCGTTCCCCACGCGAACGCCGTCCAACGCGGAAAAAGGAATCTCCCGCAATCCGGCGGCGGAAGCGAATGTCCCGCCTCCGAACACACAAAGGGACGCCATGCCGAGAACGGCGGTGCGGAATACTGTTTTGAGCTTCATGGTGAATACCTCGCCTTTCTGTTATTTCGTGTCGGGTACTTTGCATAGAACTGCAGCGAGCCTCGCAGATCAGATTTCCGTTTCCTGTATTTGATGAAAAAACGTACTTGAAATCCCGCAAGCCCGTTTGTCAACGTTCTCTTAAATGTTAGCAGAAATGAAGGGAAACATCAAAGGGAAAAGGGCGTCCGAAAAAACGCTTTGCCGCCGGAATCCCGACACGACACGCTTTTGAAGAAAGACGGAAAGAAAATGTTTCACGTGAAACAAAGAAACAAATGTTCGATAATTAAAAGGCCGCCGCAGGAAATATGCGGCAGCCGGAAGATTCTATCGGGAACATCTAAAAACTTTTCAGGGCATAGCCCTCCCCTTGAGGGGAGGGTGGCGCGCGAAGCGCGGCGGGTGAGGTGGAACAAAAAGTATCTGTTACTTCAATCGTTGCGTTTTAATACTTCATTCATCAGTCCTGCGGGCTGCCGTCGTTCGGGGAGTCCGCTGGACTTCCACGTTTCACGCCCCTCCAAGGGGAAGATATGCGCTCGTATCTGAAATACCCCTCATCAGCGCTGCCCGCACAAACTCCTGCTTTTCAAGGAGCCGTCGAAGCGCCGATTTTTGTCCGCCCCCGAAGGGGCGGACATTGGTTATATAAATGGTTTATCATATTTTCGATTATTATACTGTTTGACGGTAATAAACAAATATTATAAAATAAGGCTATGTCACAACAAACAGTTGATAAATAGCCATTTTTATAGGGGAGTATCAGAACTCCCCTACAAACTGTTATTTGCAGTTATCTATACTCATTTGGAATTTCGATATGAAGTGTCTCACAC
>Ga0256407_10001500_pt1 | contig 48879 bp, 37 predicted proteins | sample RumenRJG_04DNA_FD_193489 | JGI IMG/M metagenome (GOLD analysis project Ga0256407, IMG submission 193489) | Bovine rumen microbial communities from Lethbridge, Alberta, Canada - RJG_04 | ecosystem: Host-associated > Mammals > Digestive system > Stomach > Rumen | place: Canada: Alberta...
TACTATGCCGGCCTGCTGGACTACGACGCGCGGTACTTCTCGAAGGTGTTCCGCCAGTACAGCAACGGCATGTCGCCGCTGGAATGGATCCAGCAGTATGTGGCGACGCAGGCCAAGCGCATCATGGACACCTATCCACAGCAGACGGTGAAGGAGACAGCCATCCAGCTGGGCTTCTCCTCCACCGCCAACTTCTGCCGCTACTTCAAGCGCGCGACAGGCATCTATCCGATGGATTATAGGGAGAGGGAGAGTCAATCACTTTGATATTGGTTCTATTCTCAGACGACGCTCGTAGCGGGTGGGCTTGACCTGATAGCCGGGCAAGACGTAGCAGGCCGTGCAGCCTACACCAGTGGTGTTGTAGTCGAGGTTCAGGGTAATGCCGTCCTGCTGCTGGAGCTGGTAGGTATATACCGCCTTCGTCAGGTTGTCGGTGCTGTAGTGGTAGGCGTTGAAGTTGAACGGCTCGTCCATCGCAAAGCGCAGTCCCTGACCGGAGCCGTTGCTCATGTCGAGCCAGCGGTTGTCGCAGCGCAGACCACAGTCCTGCGGAATGAGATAGGGCTCGAACATATCGTCCACACGGTTCTCATAGACGCCAATGGCGTAGCCAGTCTTGCGGTCGGGATAGTTCTCCTCTGGGCCGCGACCGTACCACTTCACCTGCTGCATCTCGTCGCAGAGCGTCATCGTCAGTCCGATGCGTGGCAGTAGTGAAGGCATCGATCCCTCGGGCTCAAGAATATGATGGAGGGCGATGGTGCCGTCGCCGTTGATGCGGTACTCATAGACCTCGGAGAAGCCAGAATAGCGCAGGCCGGTGATGTAGGCATCGAGCGTTGTGTTGACAGGAGCACCGAACTGCGAGAACCAGCGCACATTGACATACACCTGCCCGTCGGCCTCGAAGGCCTGGCAGGAAATGGGGATGCGGGTGGTGGCGTTCAGGTTGTTGCTATAGAACTCGTTGGCTATCTGCGAGCCGTTCCAAGCCTTGCGGTTGTTGTAGGTGATGTTCCACTGGTCCCAGCTGTCCACTTCAAGAGCCAGCGGGGCGCGCCACACGTTCATCTGGAGTGGCGATTTGAGCAGTTCCTTGCCTGCTTGCTTGATGCTGAAGAGCTGGCCGTCGGGGGTGAATGAGTAGGAGAATCCGTCGCCGCTGACGATGATGGTGTCGTTGGTCTGGCTGAGCACGGCCTTTCCGATGGTCTTGTCAGAAGGTACAGCCAACTGGCGCCAGGGAAGTTCCAGTTGATCCCAGGCTAAGACGTGACCTTTCTTCGCCCATATCTCATCAGCTTTCAAACTGCTGGTTATCATGAGGCGGTATTCACAGCCGGGTTTGAGGACGGGGCGGCTGTAGGGTACGGTGATGACCTTCTTGGACAATGGCTCCACATCAGGACTGAGCGTTCCCTGCTGCAGGCAGACGCCATCCTCGTAAAGCTCCCATTTCATATCGTAATAGGAAGTGTTGATGAAGTGGTTCCTGTTCCATATCTCCACCGTACCGTTATCGGCACTCAGCAACGTGCATGATACGGGCTGGGCGGATTTCTTCATCTGATAGATTTCCGGCTGTACGGTTCTGTCGGGCCATATCGTGCCGTAGGTGCGGGCGCCGATGCCGTAACTGAAATACTTGCCCTCCTGCTGCTCCGTCTCGAAGTCCAGGTTCAGCAACTGGCCCGATGCGTCGGCAATGATGACATTGTCCATCAGCGCATCGCAGATATATACGCGGGTGTCCTGTCCGTGGGTCTGCTCGTTGCGGCCTATGTTCACAGGGAATGGCGCGTTGATGATGTTGCCCTGAGCCTCCATCTGTGCTACCTGCGCGTTATCGATGCTTACCGTCATCTGCTTGCCGTCGTAGCAGGCTTCCACGTGGTGCCACTTGTTCTCCCAGTCGCTGGGCAGCGGGGCTGTGAGTTCATACTTGTGGTTCGTTGCCGCAGGCCTTCTGCCAAAGGTGTTGGCTTCGCCTTGTGTCGCTGGAGCCTTGTCGGTATTGATATAGAACATCAGTTTTTCCTTGCCTCGCTGCTCGACGCCAAACTGCCACTCGCCCTTGGTCAAGAACGAGCCGCAGGAACTGATGAGCTTGCGGGGACAGACATCGAAACTGATGGTGATATTGCTGCCGGTCAGTTCCAGGCAGTCGTCGCGATAGACTTCAACCCACTCGTCGTGTCCGCTGAGGTCAATCACGTGGTTTTTGCGGTTGCGGCTATCGGCCACCAGTTTGGCATTGCCCATGATGTGCGCCATCACATCATGACCCGATTTGTCAGAGAGCTTTCGTGCGGGCTGTGTAAGTCCTGGCGACACGAAGTCCCAGACGGCACCACCCATGCTTCGCTCGTGGGTATAGATGGCACGCCACATCTCGTCGAACATGCCACCACCGTTGCCAGCCACAGATATGTACTCATCCATGAACGACGGGCGCACGTCGCCATCACCATGACGACCCACCCTGAGGTCGAGCGCCAGAGGTGTCGGGTAGCGCGGGCCGATGATGTCCTCAGCGGGATGGCTATAGGCATTGCCGCCATACATCCACCAGCGGGTCTTGTCGTATTTGCGGCCTTCGGCTATCACCTCGCCGATGTTGGAACCCTCGCCGCTCTCGTTGCCGGCACTCCAGAACAGCACTGCAGGCTGGTTGCGGTCGCGCAGCACCATCCGGCGCACACGCTCCCTGTACATCGGGATAAAGCGCTTGTCGCCCGAAACCCATTCTGTGGCATGGGCCTCTACGCCAGCCTCGTCGATGATATACAGTCCGTAGCGGGCGGCATATTCCAGATAGCGCGGCACGGGCGGATAGTGGCTGGTGCGCACGCCGTTGAATCCGAACTGCTTCAGGATGGTCATATCTTTCTTGATGAGTTCGTCGTTAACAGCGTGGCCGTTGTCGGGGTCTTGCATGTGCGAGCACTGCGCATTGACCTTCAGCGGCTTGCCGTTCAGGTAGAACACATTGTCGCGCATTTCAGTCTCCTTGAAGCCCACGTCCTGACGGGCATCCTCAGGCGTGCTTTCCGACAGTCGCTTGCCAGTAGCGGCATCCACGAGGTACATCTTGAGTTCATACAGGTTCGGCGTCTCGGCAGTCCATTTCAGGGGATTGGCAATATGCTTGCTCATGTTCAGCGTCAATGTGCTGCTGCCAGCGAACGTTGCAGCCTGACTTTCCAATCGCGCCACTTCCTGTCCGTCGGCACCAGTCAGCACGGCCTGAACCTTCAATGGGGTTCTCGCAGGCTGTTCGTCATAGCTTCTGACGGTCACCTCGATGTTCAAGTCGGCATCGCGGTAATCTTTGTCGAGGTCTGTCGTTACATACCAGTCGAACAGACGAGTCTTAGGCGTGGCATAGAGATATACATCGTCGAAGATGCCGGCCAGACGCCAATAGTCCTGCCCTTCCAGATAAAAGCCGTCGCTGTATTTGATGACTTTCATGGCCAGCGTGTTGCGACCTTTCTTCAGATACCGCGTGATGTTGTACTCGGCAGGCTCCTGGGCACCCTCGTTGTAGCCCACCTCCTGACCGTTGACCCATAAGAACGAGGCCGACGCCACCTTCTCGAAGCGCAGGAAGACCTCCTCGCCGTTCCAGTCAGACGGGATGGTGAACGTGGTGCGATAGGCTCCCGTAGGGTTGTAGTCGCGTGGGGTCTTTGGCGGGTCGGCATGGAATGGAGCAGCCACGTTGCGGAACAGCGGGTCGCCGTAGCCTCTCATCTCCCAGTTCGACGGCACGTCGATGGTCGCCCACTTCGCGTCGGAGAACTTCTCCTCGAAGAAGTTGGCGGGTATCTCCTGCGGCGTGTCACCGTAGAAGAACTTCCACCGTCCGTTGAGCAGGATGTGATGTCCCGGAATGTAGTACGCGCGGGCTTCCTCCTGACCGTATTCAAACACGTCGAGGTTCTCGATGTAATGATAGAGGTCGTCAAACCCAGTTTTCTTCTCTGTCTGTGCCGATGCAGTCACCACTGCAATGCCCAGCATCATTGTAATCAAAGTCTTTTTCATCGATATTTCTTATAATTCTTTTTAATTGGATTTGCAAAGATAGTCAATATTCTCATATTTTTCGTACCTTTGCACCAATTATTAGGACAATTCAGGAAAGAAAAGTTATGAAAAGAACAATTTTTGCAGCTATTACGCTGTTGTTGAGCATCACTTTACTTCTTCTTAACCATTCCCTGGTTGTTCTTCATCATGAGCACTCATGTTCTTGATAAACAGATTGACAAGATGCTTCGTGACATAGGTTTTCCTGACGGCATGGCGCGCCTTGTCTGCTAATAAGTTCGTGTCGCCGGATGGCTTGGCCGCCTCTGCCTCTGCTTCTGCAACTTGCTGCTCGCGCTGGTCGATTTTAGCACGCATGCTTGCTGGAACGTGATTATAAAGGAACGTATAGCATGGCCCAGCAGCCTTCATAATATAAGGCGTGAGGAAGGTGGTCACCACACTGGATGCCACGATGATAGGATAGACGATAGGATTGAGAACACCCAAGCTGGTACCCAGTGAAGCGATGATGAACGAGAACTCGCCAATCTGGACGAATGAGAAGCTGGTAAGCATGGAGTCGCGCATCGTCTGACCGCCCCACCAGCATCCCAAGGTGCCAAAGAGAATCATTCCGACGATAATTACCAGGCTGACCCAGATGATGCTGTACCAATATTCCACCAATGAAGATGGATTGATCAGCATACCCACAGAGATGAAGAAGATAGCAGCAAAGACATTCTTCAGCGGTGTCATCAGTTTTTCGATACGATGGGACTCCATTGTCTCGGCAAGGATAGATCCCATTACGAAAGCGCCGAGTGCACTGCTGAACCCTGCTTCCTCGGCCGTCAGCACCATGCCCAAGCACAGACCCAAGGCGAGAATGATAAGTGTCTCGTCATTCAAATGTTTTTTCACTTTGCGAATCAGTGTCGGGATAATCAGTATTCCGCAGATGAACCATGCCGCGAGCGTAATGGCCAGTTCGAGGACCTTACTGACCAACTCGCCACCCTCGAACTGATGGCGGATGGCTATACTGGAGAGCAATACCATCAGTACCACAGCCACCACATCCTCCACGATGAGGATGCTGGTCGCTCCCTTGACGAAACGCTTCTTACTCAAACCTGCCTCGTCAATGGCCTTCATCACGATAGTGGTGCTCGACATACAAAGCATGCCCGCCAGAAACAGGGAGTTGACCATGTCAAAGTTGGCATCCCATCCCACGAGGTAGCCAAAGAGCATCATACCACCGATGATTGTCAACGCACCTATTGCTGCCACCTTGCCGCTTTTGATGAGGTTCTTCAGACGGAACTCCAGACCGATACAAAACAATACAAACAGTACGCCGATATCGCCCCACGCCTTCACATTGTCTGCATTCACAAGGGTCTTGCCAAACAAATGCGGACCTACTAAGACACCTGCAACGATATATCCCAGTACCACTGGCTGCTTTAAAAACTTAAACAGAATACTGACTACAGCTGCTGTAATCATCAAAATGTATAAATCTTGTACCATTTCTTATATATTACGACTCAATGTTATACTTTAATAGTAACTCTCTAAAAGCTTTTGCTTCAGCAGACTCTTTCATGTCTTTTTCTGCTCCGAGCATCTGTTCCGTCGCATGGTTTCCAGCACCACACCTTCACGTGCAATGGGAGCGCCATCATAATATGAGGATGTACCCATCGAGAAGCCACCTCCATAAATCCACACCATCACCGGCCACTTCTCTTTCTGAGATTTGGCAGGCGTCCATACATTCAGGTAGAGACAATCTTCGCTGGCATCACGTTGTCCGCCCATGCTCGAAATCGGGCTGGGACCAAACTTGTCCGCATTGCGCACACCCTCCCACGGTATGACAGGTTGCGGTGCCTTCCAGCGCAGTTCGCCCACAGGAGGAGCAGCAAAAGGAATTCCCTTGAAGATCATCATGCCGTCTTCAACTACACCTTGAATAACGCCACCGGTCACTTTCACTTGACCTGCGGTCTTGGGTTGAGCGTTGCAAACCATCGCAACCAGCACAACCATGCAAAATAATAATTTTCTCATCTTTGTGTTTTCTATCATAAAGTTTACTTCATATCATGTTTTGGTTCAACTTCACCTTCCACTCGCGGTATAGCGGCGTCCATCTCTCTACTTGCTTTTCTCATTATTTTTCAAGATACTTTCCTGCGGATGGTGTATGTGCCTGCTTGATACTCTCTACCTTCTTTCTCATCAGGCAGAGTCACAGTGGCTGTTGATCCTTTGGGAATGGTGAAGGTCCATATCCATTCATCGCCTTTGTATTTCCAATGGCTCTTGATGAGTCCTGCTACAAAAGGATAAGTCGCTTCAACATGTCCGAGGCGACGGTCTGGAACGGGACGCATGATGATGTGCTTAAAGCCAGGATGAGCCGGGTCGGAGGCAATGCCTGCACATGTCTGCCAAATCCACTGGCAAACGGCTCCATAGGCATAGTGGTTGAAACTGTTCATGCCGTTAGGTCCCATACCATTTTCTTTCATATAACTGTTCCAACGTTCCCAAATGGTCGTGGCGCCATTGTCAATGGAGTAGAGCCAACTGGGGTTTTTGCGTTGGAAGAGCAGGGTATATGCCACATCTGTCATACCATTGTCGGTCAAAGTTGGCATCAAGATGGAGGTGCCAAGAAAGCCGGTCTGCAAACAATCGCCATGCTGACGGAAGTTTTCACGCAAGCGAACCATTATCTTCTCCTTGGCTTCTCCCTCAAAGAGATTGTTATGGAGGGCAAAGAGTGCAGGTGTCTGCATGGTGTTAAGGATGGCACACTTGAAAGTGCCGTCAACATTGAAGAAACGCTCACGCAAGTATTCTTTCGCTTCGCTGACCATTGTTTCATACACAGCAAAATCACGACCTGTTGCTTTTGCCATATCGCACATCATAGCGGCATCGATGACCCAATAAGATGCGCCCAGATAATTCCAGTATTCGATAGTCTCTGGCAATGGATTGTTGCCATCAAAAGCACCACGTCCGCAAGTTTCCAGTGGCTCGTAACTTAACCAGTCACCCCATTGGTAGTTGCCATTCTCCTTACTGAGTGCAGTGTGGTCATACTTCGTCTGATTCACATGCTCCATGTACTGTTTCATCGATTCCCAACTCTCTTCTATGATGGATGCATCACCAAACTGTTTCCAAATGGTCCAAGGCACAATGATGCCAGCATCCGACCATCCAAAACGCATGTATTCATCCCTTCCAGAACCATACTGACCTGGAGGAGCCACACTGGGATAACCGCCTTCGTCGTTTTGGGAGTCACGCAGGTCGTGTAGCCATTTATGGAAGAAATGGTCGGTGTTGGCAAAATAGCTGCCTGTCTCAGCGAACACCTGCGTGTCTGCCGTCCAACCCAGACGTTCGTTGCGTTGGGGACAATCGGTGGGCACGCTCAGATAATTGGAACGCATGCCCCAGATGGTGTTCAAGATGAGTTGGTTAATGAGGTCGTTGCCTGTAGTGATGTGACCCGTCTCCATGTCAGGCGTGATGGAGCTGACAGGGATGGACCGAATCCGTTCTATGACCACTTCATCAGTTGCCGTTATGTCCATGTATCGATAGCCAAAGAAAGTGCAGCGAGGAGTATAATCAACAACACGCTTACTATCGGCAAACGTATAGTCGAGACGGATGCTCTTCTCATGGATGCGCAGATTGCGGCGATGAACACTGCCCTCAGCACCATCCATGCCACGACTCTTGGCGCCGTTCCCATCGTTCAGCAATTCGGCTGGCAGACAAGTAAGGCGTGTGCCTTCCTTGGCCTTGAAGCGGAAAGAAGGAACAGCAGCACAATTCTGCCCGAAGTCAATAACAAGATGCTCACCAGGACGAACAACCATCGTTTTTCCTGCCGCATATTCGCGGTCAATCACAATCTTACCATCCGCATCAGACGTGGCGCCATTCGTCTTGGAATAGACGTAAGCTCGTTGCGGATTCAATGTCCATTCGCGCAAATGATATATTTCAGCGCCATTCTCAGGCACAATCACACCCTTATACTCTTTGCTGACAGCAGGCTTACTGAGCCGATTGACAGACAGGGAACCCAACGGCTCACGAGCATCGTATTCCTCACCATCGAAGATAGCTGCATGAATCACAGGACCTGCAATGCCTGCCTTCCAAAAATCTGTATTCGTACCATACAGACGCTTTGTCCCGTCAGCGAAGGTCAGTTCAAGTACACCACGAAAAGCACACTTCTGTCCGTACATGCCATTCGAGCCACTGGGCGTAATGATTTTGTCAGCCCACCATCCAGGCGTCACCTGCGCTGCCAACATGTTCGTTCCATCCTTCTTGGTCTGAAGCTGCTTCGTAATGTCGTATGTGAACGAATACTTCGTGCGGCTATGATGCGAGAAGCCTGGTCGTAGCACTTCCTCCCCTATCCTTTGTCCGTTCACATAGAGTTCGTTCACACCCAAGCTCGTGCTCATCCACAATGCTTTCACGACCTTTTTCTCGTTGGTCAACGTGGTCACAAACCAGTTTGCACCATCAGCAGCCCGTGTGTCCTCATCCACCCTACCCTGCACTTCTGGTGCATCGGCAACACAAATCCATTCAGACTCATTCCATACCTCATCAGGCAAGGAATCAACCAATTGTGCGTCTATCGTCAAGGAAAAACCAAGCAACGTTAGTAAGATTGTCCGTTTCATTATTCTTATTCTTTTCTTTATTCGTCCGTATCAAGTGTTATTTCTATAGAAGCAATCATCACTTCTTAAATGTCAGGTAGTCTGCAAATCGGATGCCGATGGCCTGGTAAAGCGGAATGAATCTCAACAAGCGTCCGTCGTGGGTGGCCGTCGTGGTGAATTCCAGCTTCCCCTCCGTCTTGTGCATCCAATGGAGATCATCCATCGAGCCGGTGAGGGTTGGTACAGGTGTGTCGGGGTGCATATATTGGGGCACACCGTTGAAGTAGTTGTCCGTCACGTTGACACGATCATCCGTCACGCCCTCTGTACCCAAATCTGCAGCGAGAACAAAGGGACCATAACAAAGCGCGACTGTATGGGGCTGGTCTGCCAACGGTTCGAGACGCAGGCGCATGGGCAGGCTTATGTTGATCACATCGCCCTGCTTCCAACGACCGCTGAGGACACAGAAGCCATCCTTCTGTTCGCAACGTATTCCCTTATTCGTGCTGGTCACTTCAAAGCCTTCACACCATGAGGAAATGCGGATTTTCAGTACGGCACGACTGCCACCTTTGGTGATGCGGATTTGCGCAGATTCCTCACTAGGAAAACCAGTGGTCTGCTCCATCGTCATATTCTTGTCTGTCCAGTTGAGCCGAGCTGGGAAGAACTGGCAAACGTAGAGCGTGTCAGCATCAGAGAAAAACACAGACTGCCCATAACGTACATGATTCTCCATGCCTGTACCCGTGCAGCACCAGAACACATCCGTATTGCGTCCATAGGTTTTGAACGAACCAGGCAGTTGTGTGTGAAAGTACATGAAGTTGGCGTTCTCAGGATTCATGCTGCCCATGATATGATTGAGGGTGGCACGTTCCACATACTCAGCATATTGAGGTTGTCGGAAGAAACGGAACAAGTCGTTGGAAAGCTTGATGAGGTTGTTGGTGCAGCAAGTCTCTCCTGCCTGTCCATCCAATTCCTGTCCCAGCAGGTCGGGTCGCAAATTCCAATGCTCGTGGTATCCTGTCGAGCCATTGCAGTAGGCACGATGCTGCGTCACATTCTTCCAAAAGTTCACAGCACTTTGCAGCATTGTCCTGTCGCCCGTGAGTTCATATTCACGTTCTGCGGCAATGAACTGCGGAATAGTAGTGTTGGCGTGATAAAAGTTGGACGTACGATTGTCATCCAAAATGTCCTGTCCTTCTGCCGATGGCAGGAGTTTGTCCATCTGCTGGAAAAACTGACCGGCTTTCAGATGTTCTTCCCGTCCCGTTATCTGGTAGAGATTGAGCAAGGCTTCGGCTATTCCACCTACCTCCTGAATGTCGAGATTGCGCACCCACAAATCCTTGTCTGTCAGTTTTGTGGTGCGTCCATAGATGTAATTACCCATCTCGCTGGCAGCCGTCAGCGCAGTCTTATTTCCTGCATAGCGATAGGCATCCACCAAGCCTTGCAGAATCTTGTGCAGCGTGTAATACGGCGCCCATCCACTGCCATCCTTCTCTACCCTATTCAACAGTTCCTCGCTAAAGGCACTTATGTACCCGCTGCCACTTTTCGTTTGCGTCTCCCTAAGTGTGTTCACCACGTGGTCAATGCGTGTCTTAGCCTCCTGATCACCACTTTGCAGATAGTAAAGGCTGAGCGTCGTTAAGTAATGTCCCAAAGTATGTCCCTTCAGGTCAGTCGATTCCCATCCCCCATAAGGCTTACAACCATTGGGCTGCGGCGTTCCCACACGTTCACGGAAGAAATAAAGCAGTCGGTCAGCATCCAGAGAGCGCACAAACTGCATGTCCCTCTGTTCCAGCTGCTTCCAGTCACCTCCTAAGATTTGCGTCGTGTTCCATTGCTTCAATGGATGGATGGTCTGTGCCGTAGCAGCAGAAATCCCGCAGCTGATGATACACAAAGAAACTATTAACTTTTTCATAATTTCACTTTGATTTCCTTACCAATATACTGTACCATCTTACCCTCTGGATTATCTACGTTCAAGGGCTTGTGAGCATTCTTTGTAATGAACACCACGTTGAAGCGACGTTCCTTCAGCATACCAGGGAATTGACCCTTGCGGACAGAGAAGGTGACTTCGCGGTCATCGTCATTGTACTCGATATCGATGGTGGCATACTTGCCCTTCTCGTAATTGTAGTTAGTTCCCTCGTCCTCATACAGTTGGAATTTACCATCTTTTCCTGCATAGATATAGAGATTGATGAGTTCTGCTTGTTTCTCGTCACTCCACTCCATCTCAGGACCGAAGGGGATAATGGCACCCTCGCGGACGAAGACGGGAATCTGCTCGTAAGGGGCATCCACAACGAGACGCTGACCTCCTTCGATATACTCATTAGTATAGAGGTTATACCAACCGCTCTGTTTGGGGAAATAGACGCTACGATTGCGTGCCTTGTAGTATCCTACAGGACAAGCCATCAGCGCTGGACCAAGCATCCACTGGTTGCCGATGTTCTCTACCTCATGGTCGCCATTAAAGTCCATAACTAAGGCACGCATCAGCGTGTAGTCCTTGAAGTGAGCCCAGCCTGCCAACGAATAGAGGTATGGCATCAGGCGATAGCGCAGACGGTCGTAATAGACAAACGACTGATAAGCAGGATGCTCATCTGGAGCAATGTTCCAAATCTCGCGCAGCGGCCACTGACCGTGACTGCGGAACAGTGGTATAAAGGCACCAAACTGGTTCCAGCGAGTCTGCAACTCACGCCATTCCTTCAGGTCTGCATTTTCTTCACCAGTTTGGTCAAACAGCTGCTGGGCCTTGACATAGCGGTCTTCCACACAGAAGCCGCCCTGATCCATGCCCCAGAATGGAATGCCAGAGATAGAGTAGTTGAGTCCGGCCGTCATCTGTGCACGCATATCCTCCCAACGGGTACCGATATCACCGCTCCAAGTAGCAGTAGAGAAGCGCTGTTCACCAGCGAAGCCACTTCGTGTAAGCAGGAATACGCGAGGTTCATCTTTCTTACCTTTCCACACTGAGCGCTGACCATTGTAGATGGCATCGGCATTCACGATGCTGTAGGCATTGAAGTATTCCGTCGATGTGCCTAAAGCCGTAGGACCGCTCAGCGCCTTACGATACCACATCGGTGTGCAATCACGTACATTCGGCTCTGAGGCATCCATCCACCAGGCATCGACACCGGCGACGCCATTCTTATTATATTTCGAATACAAGTTCTCGTCCATCTGTTGCCAGAACATTTTTCTTGCTCCCGCATCATAGGCATCATAAAAGCCATTCTTGTAGCCAGGGCCTACCCAGTCGTGGATATCATCCGTTGGACTCTGCACATACATCCACCCCTTTGCATCCAACTCCTTATAATGATCAGTATTGCAATAGAACTTGGGCCAGACGCTAATCATGAAGCGACCGTGCATCTGGTGCACAGCGTCGAGCATCGCCTGGGGATTGGGATAGCGCGAAGCCTCAAACTGGTGACTGCCCCACTGATCCTCGGGCCAGTAGTTCCAGTCCTGCACGATATTGTCGATGGGGATATGACGCTTGCGAAACTCAGCCAACGTGCTTGTCAGTTCATCCTGAGTCTTATAGCGCTCGCGACTCTGCCAGAACCCCAGCACCCACTTAGGATAGAGCGAGGCTTTACCCGTCAGCGTGCGATAGCCGCTAATGACTTCGTCGAAGTTCTTGCCAGCGATGAAATAGTAGTCCATATCTTTGGCCATCTCGCTCCACACGGACAGTTGTTCGCGCTCCACCTTGCTACGAGGCTCAGCCACACGCAAACCGCAGTAAGCTTCGCCGCCATTGGGTTGCCACTCAATACGCAACTGAACCCTCCTACCCTTTTGCAACTCAGTGGTAAACTTATAGCTGTTGGGATTCCAGGCTGTACGCCAACGTTCTGGCACCACCTCACATCCGTCAATATACACCTTCACGTAGCCGCTGTAATAAAGAATGAACTGATAGAGTTCCGTCTGCGGAGCCTCGATGAAGCCCTCGTAGATCACGCTGGCACCCATTAGTCTGAAACCTTTCGGAAAGTTCCTGATGCCGCCTTTCTCTGTACGGTTGGCAATCTCTGACTTCTCCGGCGTTGCGTATTCGTAATAAAGCGAGTCTTCATCGCGTACTAACTTTTTTCCTTGGGCATCCATGTAGGTTCCTGTGAGATGTCCCGCCTTACCCGTGCGATCATAGAGTTTGAAGGCTCGATTTAATTGCAGGTAGTCATGAGGATTGCCAAATCGACAATAACTGTAGGAATCCCACAGCAGACCGTAGCCCTTGTTGGAGAGCACAAAGGGAATGCTGACCTTCGTGTTATACTGAAACAAGTCCTCATTCTTTCCCTTCATATTCAGTTCCTCACTCTGGTGCTGTCCCAGTCCGTAAAACGCCTCGTCCTCGGGCGAGTCGAACTTCATCTGCCACGAGAGACCATGTTTATGTTCCTCTGGTACCGTATAGCCCGTCTTCATGCCCAATTCGCGTTCAGGCACGGTGAAGTCCCAGAACTGCTTACCATCCTTCGACTCCTGCAACAGTTGCTTGCCGTCGGCATCGAAAAACGTCACCCTGCCATCAGCCTTCTGCACCACAGCCTTCACTTCATTGGTCTTCACCACCACACGCGTATCTTCATCCGTCACCGTGTAACTACCCTTGTCTGGAGCAGTTTGCGGCACAATCATCAGTGATGCCGGTTTCTGCGGCAACTCATCCTTCGATGTTGCACGCACACGGATAATATTGTTGTTCATCACCTCAAGTCGGATCACTCTGGCTTGTCCACCGTTCGGTCTAATCGTCACTTCATTTCCTTTAGTCTCTATGTCGGTAGCTTGAATTGTGACAGCAGAAGCCAACAGGAAGAAAGAGAATAATGCTATTTTTTTCATATTTGAAACTATTTGATTTCTATGTCTCCATATCCCATGCGCTCACCCTCTGCCAAGCGGTCGGCGTCGAATTTTATGATGCGAGCTTTGGTGGCTGGGAAGGTGATGGTCTGCCAGATGGGGTTGTTCACAATGTTCGAGAACTCACCCGAGGCCAGTTTCGTCCAGTTCGTCCAGTCGGAAGAAGCCCAGAGGGTGTAGTGCGTGATAAGACCGTCCTTGGTGTCCTGCGGAGGCAGATAGCGGAACGTCGTGAAAGTCTGCTCGGCGTCCCAGTCAATCATCATCTGCTTGGGGCTGCTGAAAAAGATGTGCAGACCAGAGGATTTCTTCTCGCCGCTGTCGGGGATGTCAGCCGTCAGTTCAGGTGCGAGGTAAACGCCGAGTTTCTTGATAACAGGTCTGGCCTTACTGTCAGTAATGGTAAAACGGAGCTTTGTGGCCTTAATGGTAGGGAAACAAATAATGCGCCGGTGACCGATGGTGGTCAGTCCGTCCTTGCCGTCCTCAACGAGCATGTCGCGCAATGGCATCCATTTTCCGTCAACCTCAGCCTCTAAAGCAAATTTCTTTACTCGCTGCCCCTGCGCAATGTCTTCCTCAGCAACGAAACGGTTTATCTCAACAGGCTTTTTGAATGTGAGGGTGTAGGAACTGTTATTGAGTCTAGGCGATTGCACTTCTTTGACCACTCCTTTCTTAAACACCTCGTCTATCATCTTCTTAAACGCGATGCCGCGCAAGCTGTCTGTCGGATGTATCCGTCCGTTGGGTGCGATGGGAAAGTTAAGCAGCAGCGTAGAGTTGCGACCTACAGATTTATAATAGGTGTCCATCAACTTCGAGAGACTCTTTACGTGCTCGTTCTCCGTCTCATGATAGAACCAGCCTGGACGGATGCTCGTGTTCGTCTCACCCGGGCACCACACATCGCCGTCTTCCACGCCGTAGTGCAGCATGTGGTAGGGGGTGTCACCCTTCGACGGCATCAGGCTCCAGTTCGTCTCGCCCACGTTACCTGCCTCGGTACCCACCCAGCGCAGGTCGCCGCGGTCACCACCATCGTTCCAGATAACGGCATGGGGTTGCAACTCACGGATCATCTTGAACGTCTCTGCCCAACCGTAGTAGGTCTTGCCGTCGATGCGGCGCGTCTCGTTGGCTCCGCCATACCAGCCGTCACCGCCGTTGGCGCCATCAAACCACACCTCAAAGATGTCACCATAGTTGGTAAGCAACTCACGCAGTTGGTTGCGGAAATACTCCACATAAGCAGGGCGACCGTACTCAGGATGATTACGATCCCAAGGCGAGAGATAGACAGCAAACTTCAATCCCTCCTCACGGCATGCATCAGCGAGTTCCCTTACCACATCACCCTTACCATCCTTCCACGGCGAGTTCTTTATGCTATACTCTGTATACTTTGACGGCCACATACAGAAACCGCAATGGTGTTTAGCGGTAAAGATAATGCCACGCATACCAGCCTGCTTACATACGCGAGCCCATTGGCGACAATCGAGCTGTGAAGGATTGAATAGCTTTGGATCTTCATTACCAAAGCCCCACTCCTGGTCGGTATAGGTATTGAGCGAGTAATGGATAAACGCATACATCTCCATATCCTGCCATCGCAACTGATTAGCACTGGGTCGCGGTCCAGCCGTAGACTTTGAACCCGTCTTTTGGGCGTTAGCACTTATTGCCAACAGGCACACTACCATCCATGCAAAGAGTTTCTTGCTGTGTAATCTCATTTGTTGTTTCTACTATTTATTTTGGTTGCAAATATACTACTTTTCTGTCGATAATGTACAATCCACCGCCCTTTTTTTAGTTCTTTCTCCCGCATGAAGGGCTTCTAGCCGAAAGAATTCCGAAAAGGGTTACATATTATTTCGGTGCATGATACCAATCGTTTCCTAGGCTCTTGGGTAGAGGCGGGTTATTTGGTAATAAGACGGGGTATTTGATGAGAGAAAAAGAGAAATATTGCAATTGCAATATGGAAAACCTTGGAAGACAGAAAAGAAATACTTACCTTTGCAGTCGAATTTGTATAAGCATTTGTCCAGTTGTTGTCCAGTTGTTGTTCAGTTGTTGTTCAGTGGATAACTGTACAACAAACGAAGAACAATAGAGGAACAATCGAACAACAATGGAAGGTGAATATGATGGGAGGCAAAGTAAAGACGAAGTTAATATAAACCAAAAGAAAGGAGACATTCAACATGAAAAAGAAAAGTGCAGGAAAGGGATTGATGATGATTGGCAGCCTACGATCGGCTGGTATAACCACTTACCTGAAACAAGGAAAGATGATTACCAGATCCTCAAATTCGAACGAGAGGCGAAGCAACACCTTGGCACAATTTGTTCAGCGGCAGAAGATGCGGCACACCATTGCATTGTGGAAGATGCTGAGGCTCAATTGTGAAGTTACGTTCACCGAACGTCAGACGGCTTATCTGAATTTTGCATCGCTGACGAATAGGATGCCTGCTGTGTATGTGCCTAAGCACATGAAGGATGCCTCGTTTCTGATGCCTGGAATACCAGTGAGTGATGGCACACTGCCTGCAATCAAGCAGGAACTGGGTGAGGTTGATGGCGCTCCCGCCTTGATAACCGACCTAAGAGCTGCTGAATGGCTTCGCAACGAGAAGTTTTTGTTTTATACTGCAGAACAGCACATCGAACATAACATGCCAAGGGTGCGCTTCAGCATGCGTGAAGTGGCACGACTTGACATGACTGTGGTAGATGGTCATTTGGCACTTGTGAATGAGGAGTTTGCTGACGAAATGAAGGGCTGGGCGCTGGTGCAGGTGATTGGTGAACGTTGCTCACCACAGACGATTGTCACCCGCAGCACCCTGTATCAACAATACACCACGGAAGAGGCACTTCAAACGGCAGCTAAAAGCTATGGAGGACTTACCAAGACGGTGTGATTCCAGTGAGTTTACACAATTATCGTGTAAAAGAAGTATTCTAACTTGTCATAGCTCGTATAAAGACGAGGAAGGACTGGATTGTTTTTATAGACCCAACGCCGAAGCCTCAAGGGCGTTGAGGCCGAACTATGAAAAGTGGGGGTCATCCATCGGATAGTGAACAGCCCATTTGCGACGGAGTTCGTCCATGAGTTGCATGATGTAGAGGGTCTCGGCGTGGGGCATTTCGTTAGGTTCGAGCAGGCCGTGGATGAGAGCATCGCGACAGGCAAGGAACTGATACTCATAGCCGGTGATTTGCTTGGGCACATGGAGTGTCTCTATGTAGGTGCGGTCGGGACCATTGACTGTGATGGTCTGAGGGTTGTTGATGTTGTCGATGATGAGATTGCCTTCCGTGCCAGCGATGACCCCGATATTGTCGCCTACGCAGGAGGCGCTGGACTGCACGTTGGCAAGGATTCCATCGCTGAGGATAATGGTCATGGCGTTGGTCAAATCCATGCCTGTGTCGGACTTCACGCATTGGCCATCGAGGCTCACAATGTCGCTATCCGTGAACATCCTGACGAAGTTCAAGGCATAGACTCCCAGGTCGAGCAAGGCTCCGCCGCATAGGTCAGGACGCATGATTCTGGCCTTGTTTCCCATCGAATAACCTAAGGTGGCAGTGATGAGACGAGGCTGTCCGATGCGGCCTTCTGAGAGGAGTTTCCGCACCATGCTCACAGCGGGTTGGTAGCGTGTCCAAATGGCTTCGGCGAGGAAGACCTTCTGGGTGTGGGCGAGGTCGATGATTTCCTTTGACTGGCGAAGATTGGCCATGAAGGCTTTCTCGACGAGGCAGGGTTTTCCGGCAAGGATACCCTCTTTGGTCACGTCGAAATGGTGGGAGTGAGGAGTAGCGATGTATAGAAGATCAACATCGGGATCGGCTATCAGTTCGGAGTAGGAACCGTAGGCTCGGGGGATGTTCCACTTAGCGGAAAATGCTTGGGCTGTCTCTATCTTTCGAGAGCCGACGGCGTAGGATTCGATGGTTGGTAATCCCTGGAGAGTGATGGCTGCTTTCTCGGCTATCCATCCTGTGCCGACGATGCCGACACGCATTGTTTGGTCTTGTTTCATAGATGTGGGTTGTTTGGATGATTGGGTGGTGAAAACTTTACTTGGCACCTACGATATTCTTGAGGAGAGAGCCGAAGATGATGTATTGAGTGTTGCCGGCTATGGTGCCTTCGTTCTGACCCCAAAGGAAAGGCCTGTCGCAACCACGCAGAGCAACACAGATAGCACCGCCTGTTCATCTACTTTATCTTATAAGCTGCGAAATATTCCCCATGACGGAGGTAGAGGATACCGTTGTCAATGTGCATGTGTGCCCAATAGGGACCACTACCTTGGGCGATGCGGAACTTGCTCACCACGTCGAACTTTTCAGGAGTTGGATTGACGAGTCCCACGAAGCCACGACGTTCGTCGTAGATGAAGAGTTTATCGTCAGCAGCAATGATGGAACCTTTGCCAGCACCACCAGTCCATTTCTCCTCGTAGTTTGTTTCGCCTGTTTCCCAGTCGATGCAACACCAGTTGCCGTCGTTGTTGTTCACCCAGTTGGAACCATAGATTTTGCCGTTGACCAGCACGTAGCCACCATGATGGGTGTCGAGGGTTTCTGTACGCCACACGCATTCCACACTCTTGAGGTCATCAGCCAACTGGAGTTGGAAGCCATTGATGTTGTAACCGTGGCAGAAGAAGATTTTGCCATCTTTGTAGAGCGCTGAGTTGGGCGCAATATTCTGTCCTCGACCGTTCTGCTCACCCGTGTGACGGGGTCCCCAATCATCAAACGTCCATTCAATCTCACCATTATCCGGATTCACACCAATGACGGTTTGGTTAGTCGATCCGACAATCTGGCGCTTACCCTTATACTCAATCATGATAGGCGATACATAACCAGAGGCTTCGCCAATGGGACGGGTCTTCCAGATTTCCTCACCCGTGTTCCTATTGAGCGCCACCATCGTGGTTTGCTGACCGCAAGGTGTATAGATGACCTTGTCATCATAGACGAGCGGACATTCCGAAGTGCCCCACATGCCAGTCTGGCGGGCATATTTCTCACCAGCATCCACTTGCCAAAGAATCTTGCCGTCGCTGATGTCGATGCAAACCACCTCGCCCATACCGCTGACCACATAGGCTTTACCATCGACGATGGCTGGTGTGGTGCGCGTTTCTGGATAGGACTGTTTCCAAGGATGCCCGTAAGAGACGGTGTACTGCTTTTCACCTTTGAGGTTGTAGCAGTTCAGCACCTCCTCGTTCTCTTCCTCGTTCATGCCCGTGAGGTACACTCTATCGCCCACAACGAGTGGAGAGGAATAGCCCTTACCTGCATCGCTGGTCTCGAAGACGAGTTCTGGTCCTGCTTCTGGCCACTCATTGAGCAGTCCCTTGTCGGGATAATAACCATTGTGTTCGGGTCCGCGCCAACCGTATGGCGTTACCTGTGCCAAAGCCCCTGTGCAAACGGCTGCACTCAGGAGCACTGTAAAAAACTTCTTGTTCATACGCTTTGTTTGTTATTAGTTTGATTGTTAATATATTGTATAATGATTTGTTTGACACCGCAATATAATAAGACGCAAATGGCCATGAAGCACAAGAGGGCAAGGAGGAGAGTGCCCCAACCTGCGCCTCCCACATTGGCACTGATGCTGATGACAGATCCTATGGCGCCGATACAGATGGCATAGAAGGGTATGAGCAGGTTCTCACGGAGCAACAACCGTCCGATGAGTTTCTCTGAAAAGCCCATTGCACGATACTGCTGGATGCTTGAGGTCTGTGCTGTCAGGTTCTTTCGTACGATGATGATGAGACTGAATATTCCTAAGAGCAGACCTAATCCTCCTAAGGTCAGGAAGATGATGAGATAGGTTTCTGTCACCTCGAAGAACATCTTGATGCGCTCCTCCACACTTTGTATATGGAGACCATATTCACTCATGGCAGTAGAAAGAATATCGATGGCTTCATCAGGACGAGACGATTGCACCAGAAGCACTTCTACCCCACTTTCCTTTGGCCACAAACGTCGGAAATCTTCTGACGACATGATGGCATTCCCATGAAAAAGACCTGTAGGGTACGTACCTGCAATCACCACAGGCACACTTTCTCCTTTTCCATTCTGATAGTAGAGCGTGTCGCCCACAGATTTCATGAGGCTCCAAGTGAGGGCTTCTTGGTCGATGTAGATAGAGGGGCAAGGGGCAAGGGACAAAGAGTGAGGGATGAGTCCGAAAGCCTCCATCTCTTTGAGGTCAACGCCCAGTACCGTGGGGGTACTGACCTGATTGAGGTTGAGACAGCTCGCCTCGTCTTGTGTATGGCGTAAGAAGCTGAGGAACTGTGTACTATCTGGTAATGATTGAAGTGATAGTTTGTGTCTTACAGCAGGATTATTCAGGTCGTATTGAATGGGCACACGACAATCCACATAATACTGATAGCCTCCTGTCGCTTGGACTGCCTGACTGAAATCAGGACGGTTCAGCCCCACTGCAAACACCGTGAAGACACCCAACGAGAGTGTCCAATAAGCCAGAAGATGCTGCTTCAAGGATGCATGAATGGACTGCCAAGTTAAGTTGAGAGTTGACAGTTGAGGGTTGACAGTTTGGGATTGACGACACACCTCAACACGGAGGAAGATGCCCCAAGTGAAAATCCACAGCAAACCGCAGACGATGAACAGCACCATGTTGTGGAGGTAGATGAAGTTCGTGGCTATCAAGACAAGCGTCAGTAGCAATAGGAGAATAAAGTTAAGAGTTAAGAGTTTGGGATTGGAAGTTGGATAGAGAGTCGAAGCGGGTTGTATAGGCTTGAGCCTCTTTCGAATGACCAACCACAGCGTCACAGCACAAATGAGCAGTCCGACCACCCAACCGATGAGGAGTGTCAACGGCTGGATGTGCAGGGCAAAACCTTCTGTGTGTGTGGCACCACTCCAAACATTACCCAACAGCCAAAGCGTCAGGGTCGAATATGCCAACCCGGCGACAACACCCCAAGGGGAAGCATAGAGCATCACACTAAGCGCCTCCCAGAACAGCCTTCTGCGGATGTCCTTATCCTTGAACCCCATCTGCCGATAGAGTTGTATCTCGTCCTCACGCAACATGAACATCTCCACCAACGGATTCTTCATCAGTAGGATAGCCGCCAGAATGATGAAGAAGCCCAATGACAGGAACAGCCCTGCGAAATCTACCCCACCCTTCGCACTCGTCAAGCCTTGAGCACGAGGATGAAACAGTTGCACATCGGCATCCTGTAGGGTGAGTTGACAATTGAGAGGTGAGAGGTGACAGGTGACAGTTGAGGCAAACCGTATGGCTGTGGCGCAGCCGAAAGCATTGCTCCAATCGGGACTTACTGCTTCGTAGCTGACGATGGCCTTGGGCGTTTGACGATAGGTGTACCAGAAGTCTTCATCGGCCTTGGTGACACGATCCATATTGATGGGCAGGTCGCTGTCCCAATCCGTACAATTCTCCACACGGGTCAGTCCTGGGAAGTCGGCCATCAGCAGGCTGTCTTGTCTCAAGTCGGCGAGGGGCACAATCCGCTTTACCCTCAATGTCTGTTCCTGTGTGTCGAGGTTCTTCAGGTGTCTGGTGATGAAGTAGCTCATGCGAATGGAGTCACCCTCCTGCACATGCAGACGTTCTGCGGCCACATCCGACAGAATCATCTCTTGTCCGTCCAACGCCTCTCCATGCCATTCGTTCACTGCTGTCACAAAGGAATACGGAATGGTGTCGGCATCATGAATGAGGTCGTTGACAAAGTATGACAGGTAGAGCGTGGAAGGCTGAGGGTTGAGAGTGGAGAGTTTGTCCACGATGTTTTTGGAGATGAAGACACCGTCATAGGTGAGCGTCGAGTCCGTCAGATGAAGACCAGACATCTCAGGTGTCCAACACGCCGCCAACTGTTCCTCCTCAATCCTGTCTTCAGAAAGGATCATGTTGATTTTGCCCTCCAGTTCCATCTGATCCGCCAGTTCCTTTCGACTGATGAACACGTTCAGCGGCAGGGTCTGTTCATTCTTCAACAGCAAGTTGCCGCCCTCCCCCACACTTTTCACACCAGCCACATGGACACGCATCTGGGTGGCATAGCTTTTGGTCACAAAGAGGCTGCCCGAGGGAACCAGATGTTGCGAAGGAAGGTGCAATACAAGAGTTGATAGTTGATAGTTGACAGTTGACAGTTTGGCGTAAAGCGGTTCGTTGACCATCACCTCGCCCGATGTCAGAGCATCAGCATCTGTGCCCCACACATAGACAGGCAGCAGTTTCTCGTCCACCGACACAAAACCATCCATCAGCAGATATCCCTGTGCATGTTCCATCAAAGGGTGCTTTGTCAGAGCGTCGCTCATGAATCCCGTGCCACTGGTGATGACGGTCTCAGTCCTCCCCAATCGCTCGTTGACCCGCTCCACCAACGTACCACGCACAGAGTCACCCAACAGCAAGCTACCCGTCAGCACGGCAATCATCAGGATGACTGCCAGAGCGACCAAGCGGTAGAAGCGGCTGTAGTATTTGCGACTTTGTGAGATCATGATAGTTGACAGTTGATAGTTGACAGTTGATAGTTAAGGGTTATAGAGTTGGGGAGAGTTTGCCATCCTTGAGGAGGTAAATCCTATGAGCCACCTTTGCCATTTCTGCCGAATGGGTGGCCATGATGATGGTCGTATGGAACTCTGCATTCACCTTGCGAAAGAGCGTGGCGATGGTTTGTGCATTGGCGGCATCCAGCTGACCAGTCGGTTCGTCTGCCAGCAGGATGGCGGGTTGGTTGATGAGGGCGCGACAGATGGCCACACGTGTCTTCTCGCCACCCGAGAGTTGTGTGACAGGGCAGTCTTTCAGCGGGAGGATGCCCATGAACTCCAGCAATGCAAGCGCGTGCAGCTGTTCCTCCTCTGTCGATGTCTTCTTCGTGGCGAGAGTCGGCAGCAGGATGTTTTGCCACACCGTGAACTGCGGCAGCAAGCGATGATCCTGATAGACAAAACCAATCTCCTTGTTGCGCAGGTGGCAGAGACGTTCCGAGGGTTGCTCACCACTCACCTCAATCTGCTCCCCCCTCATCATATAGCTACCCTCATCAGCAGGCAGCAGGGTGCCGAGGATGTTCAGCAACGTGGTCTTCCCCACCCCCGACTCGCCCATGATGGCCATGAACTCGCCCTCTTCCACATGCAGGGAGAGGTCGTCGAGCACGGTCAGTTGTCGCTGACCATCGATGAATCGTTTTGTTATGTTTTTGAGTTCTATCATATCTTTTCAAATTTAATTTAAGTTTCGCAAGCTCAACTTTTGAGGGGCTCCTTAACTCGGGCTGGTTAACTGAAGCATAGCAATGTTCCTTTGCTGGTTAATATGAAAAATCTGTCACCGATGATGGCAGGCGAGGCGATGATCTGTTCCCCCGCCTCATAATGCCATAGTTCCGTGCCGTCCTCATTGTCGAGAATGGAAACATGACCGTCCTTCGTACAGACAAGCACCTTATCCTGTGCCACCAGCGGCGAGCACTCGCCCGTCATCCCACGCAGCATCTTCTTCCAGCGCACCTTGCCCGACGCCCTATCGATGCAACTGATGTAGCGGTCGCCCGACAGGATCAACACATCGGTGCGCGTGAGCGTCGGCATCGACACCACACCGCCGTCCTGTCCCTCATTGTCAGCCGACGTGGCCAGCAGCTTCCGATGACTCGCAATCCGTCCGTCTTCCAGCGTCATCTCATACACGTTGCCGTTATAGTCGCAGGCACATGCCACACCGTCCAGGATGGCAGGCGAGGCAGGCACATAAGTATCCAATTCCAGCGAGTCCGTCATCTTGCCCGTCGAGATGTCCACCACCCTCACCCACGAATCGCAGCCGCCAAACATCATGTAATGCTTCCACACAGCCGCCGTGCCGTTGATGTAGTAGCCCGTCTCAAACTGCCCCGTCTTCCTGCCCGTCCGAGCCTGCAGCGTGTACATGCTCCCGTCGTAACTTCCCACCAGCAACTGACCATCCACCACATTCGGCGAACCCGAAATCTGCCCTAGCGTCTCATATTCCCAGAGTGGTGAGAGGTGAGAGGTGAGAGATAAGGCTGTCACCTTCCCGTCGATGCGTCCGATGTAAAGCGTTGTGTCCATCGCAATGAACGAAGCCTCCACCGTTGTCTTCAGGTCGTGATAGAAACACGAATCGCCCTCCATCGTATAACCACGCAGTTCACCCTTACGGCTCAGCATATACACCACCGAGTTGAACACGATGGGCGACGCCACCGTCCTCGTCTGTGTTGTGACACTCCACTGCAACTGCGGCACATCAGGCAAAGCACACTCCGTGTAACCGCAGAGCGACGGGCTCCCACGGAAGATCGTCCAATCCTGCACATCCGAATGGTCGTTCAGGAAATCCCTCGTGCCCACACAGGCATTCAGCAGACACATCACGATACCATATATAACGCTCCTGTAGGACATAATTCAGCTATCCTTTCATCTATATTCTTCTTGCTCAGTTCTGGAATCACCACCTGCATGCCAAAACCTCGACCCTTAAACGTGAAACCATCGACGGAGTTATAGACGCAGAGCCCACAACGGATGCACTTGGCAGGTTCGAACCAGAGGCGACCCGTGACATGCTCCCGAACGACGGGTTCAACGGGCGGCAAGGGGGCAAAGCGAGTCCATTTCGCCTTCATCCGCAACGCCAAATCCCTCAACCGGCACTTCGCCTTACTCTCACACCCGCCACAGCGAGCCTTGTGCTCACTCAGCAGCAATTCGATCGCCGTGCGTCGTAACGCTATCACGTCGTCAGAGGACGTGTCAATGCGCATCCCCTCCACGGGAATGGTGGAACAGGAGGGAATCATCTGATTGTTTGCCTCATTGCGCACCATGCAGATCATGCACGACGTGTGGTGCTTGGCATTGGGGGTATAGCAGAGCGACGGGATGTCGTATCCAGCCTCACGCAGTTCTTCAATAAGAACACGCTTTCCACTGACTTCCAATTCTTTATTGTCAACAAATATCTTCATGACTTCTTCACTTTCTTGATGGCTTGATAATCACACTCATCGACACACAGACCGCACTGGGTACACTTGTCCGTGTCGATGACATGCTTCTCGTAGGGGGTGTAGGCGATGGCGTCACTGGGACAGGAACGGGCACACTTGGTGCAGCCCACGCAGTCGTCGGTAATCTCCAGTTTCACCATCTGCTTGCAGGAACCCGTTCGGCAGAGGCCGCTGACATGTTCCTCGTACTCTTGACGGAAATAGCGCAACGTGGAGAGCACAGGATTGGGCGCCGTCTTGCCAAGTCCGCAGAGAGCCGCCCGCTTGATGCTCCGGGCAAGTTCCTCCAGACGGTCGATGTCCTCCATCGTGGCTTGCCCCGTGGTAAAGCGCTCGAGGATGTCGAGCATGCGACGGATGCCGACACGGCAAAACGTACACTTCCCACACGACTCCGCACAGGTGAAATTCGTGAAGTAGCGTGCCACATCGACCATGCAACTGCTCTCGCCCAGCACGACAAGTCCGCCAGACCCCATGATGGCACCCATCTGGTTGAGGGCATCAAAATCTACTTCCGCATCACAAAGTTCAGCAGGGATGCATCCACCAGAGGGACCCCCAATCTGCACAGCCTTCAACTTCTCGCCACCTTCCACTCCCCCACCAATCTCATCAACAATCTGACGAAGCGTCGTGCCCATGGGAACCTCGATGAGTCCGCCGTGATTGACTTTTCCAGCGAGGGCGAAGACCTTGGTGCCACGACTGCCGGACGTGCCCACCTTGGCATATTCGTCGGCTCCATGACGGACGATGTAAGATATCTGACTCAGCGTCTCCACATTGTTGATGAGCGTAGGACGACCGTTCAGACCCTCCTGAGCTGGATAAGGTGGACGACGATGAGGGAAGCCTCGTTTACCCTCCAACGAAGCAATGAGCGCGGTCTCCTCTCCACAGACAAAAGCACCTGCACCCTCGAAGATGCGGATATCGAAGGTGAAGTCGGTGTCGAAGATATGCTCGCCCAGAAGACCTTTCTGCCGACACATGTCGAGCGCCTTGCGGATGCGGATGACGGCCTGGGGATATTCGGCACGGATGTAGAAGATGCCCTCGGCTGCACCAACGGCATAGGCGGCAATCATCATGCCCTCGACGACTCGCAGGGGATAGGACTCCAAGAGGATGCGATCCATGAAAGCACCTGGGTCACCCTCGTCACCATTGCAGATGACGACGGGCTCAGAGTTGAGCGTTGAGAGTTGAGAGTTGAGAGTTTGAGGTGAGCGTTTAGAGGTGAGAGGTGAGAGGTTAGCGTTGTCCCTCACAAGTTGCCACTTCTTGCCGGTGAGGAAGCCACCGCCTCCCCTACCTCGGATGCCGCTGTGGAGCACCTCATCAATGACCTGCTGAGGCGACATGCCGTTGAGCGCCTTCTTGAGTGCCTCGAAGCCGCCCAAGGAGATGTATTCGTCGATGTCGAGGGGATTGAGATGTCCGTAGCCCTCAGTGGAGATGCGATACTGACCGCCCAGAAACGTGTTGATGCTCTGGGTGCGTTCCTTCTCTGGAATGAAGAGGATGTTGTCCCACGTCTGGTCGGTATGGAAGGTGTCAATCTGGTTGAGGATGGCATTGCGGAGACGACGGAGTCGGCTGACTGGTCGGAAGTGATGAAGCAGAATCTCCTTCACCTCGTCTGGCTTGATGTTGGGATAGCGCACAATGTTGCCGTCGGGCATCGCCACATCGATGAGGGGCACCTGATTGCATGTGCCGACACAGGAGACGGGCTTGATTCTCACATGGATGCCCAAGTCCTTGCAAGCCTCCACCACAGCGGCATAGACCTCAGCGGTGCCACTCGCCTGACAGCAGTTCTCCATGCCCAAACGGACTTCACCCTGAACGGCCTTCCCGTCATCGTCGGCAGTCAGTTCTTCCTCATTCGCCACCATCGCCTCGAACTCGTCCAAGACCTCACGCACCCTGCCTGGCTGCACATGTCCGAAGATTTTCTCGTCAATCTGCACCACGGGCGCCAAGGCACAGCATCCGAGGCACGCCACCTTCTCGATGGAGTAGAGTCCATCGGCAGTGGTGATGTCATCGCCCTCCAACTTCAACTCGCGTCGGAAGGCATCATAGACGTTGTTGGCACCCTTCACATGGCACGCTGTGCCGATGCAGACCTTGATGACATGTTTGCCGTAGGGAACCATCCGCAACTGCGAATAGAATGTCGCCACACTGATGAGCTGGGCACGGTCAATGTCCGTCTGCTCATACAGACGGTCGAGCGCATCGGACGGCAGATAGTAGAACTCCTGCTGAATGGCCTGCAAGAGCGGGATGATCTGTTCACGCCCCGAACCAATCCTGTCGATGATGGCATCCGTCTTGCGATATATGATCTCTTTGTTATCCATGCTGGTCAACTTTTCTTTACACAATACAGCGACTTGTCTGTCCGCACAATCATCATGCCGTCCGTGAAGGCAGGCGTGGCAAAGGTCTTCTCACCCGTCTCAAACGATGTGATGAGGTCGAAGGTGCTGGCAGAGAAGATGTACACCTTGCCGCTGTTGCTGAACAGATAGACCTTGCCATCCACCACCACTGGCGACGAATAGAAGGGGGTCGTCAGGTCGTGTTCCTTCTTCACCTCACCCGTCTTGGCATCGTAGGCACACACCATGCCGTAACTCGTGGCACAGAACACAAGGTCTTTGGTGGCCGCCAGACTTGAGCACTCTGGCAGATAGTCGCTCGCCTCCCAGAGGGTCTCACCCGTGGCACCATCGATGGCGATGCACTTGGCATATTCGCTGGCACCAAACACTATGCCTCCAGCACTCGCAGGACTGGAACCCACCTCGCCGCTCATGCACTCCACACGCCACAGTTCGGCACCGTTACCAGGATTGTAGGCAGCAATGGCAGGATTGCCCATCACCACAAGCGCTGACTTGCCGCCCAAGGTGGCAATGATGGGCGAACTCCAGGCTATCTTGTCCTTGGCCGACTTGCTCCAGATCTGATTGCCGTTCTTGGTGCTGAGCGCGAGTATCTTGGCATTGGAATTGTTCTGATACTGGATGATGAGCGTGTTGCCGTACATCAGCAGCGACGAGGCATAGCCGTAGTGGTTGTCGGGCAGTCCGATGTTCTTCGCCCACAGACGCTTGCCCTCCATATTGGCACAGATGACATCGCCCGTGGCAAAGATGGCGCACACCTCCTCACCGTTCGTGGCCACCGTACTGGCAGCCAGTCCTGTGTCGGCATTCACCTTCGGCATACTGCTGGGCGAACCAGCGATGCCATCAGCCTTCACCGTCCATTTCAGTTCACCTGTCCAGACATCATAACAATAGAGTTCACGAGCCTTCGCATCAGCCCCAGTGATGAAGACGTTCCGACCTGTGATGACAGGCGAGTTGTAACCGTGTTTGGGAATAGACGATTGCCAGAGGATGTTCTTCTTGCCGGAGAGGTTCCATGAGGTGGCAATGCCCCGTGCCGAAGAGGTGGCACTGGAATTGTTGCCACGAAAAGCCCTCGAAGCAATCTTGAGTTCGGGCATGTCATCCACCTCTGCAGAATCGGTATCCTCTCCTTTCACACTATCCGTTCGCAAGGTGTCTGCCACTGAGTTGGCATCAGAAAGTTGAGCGTCGGCAGATGGTTCCAGCATGGCCATCGGCTCTACGCTGTCCGCAGCCACCATTTCCTTCTCCCATGCCATCAGTCCCTTCCAATCCACGTGCTGCACAGCCACGAGACCCACACCAATCAGTGCCACCACAGCAGCAGCCCATCCAAGATAATTGCGGGCACGGCTCTTCGCCATCCACTCGTCAATCGGGTCATACTCCTTCTCCGGCAGATTCTTGGTCTCCTTATAATAAAGGTTCAGGCAAAGCGCCAACACAATAGCCATGCCCAACAAGAGGTAAATGCCCATCTTCAGTTGACCTTCCTTCACAAAATAAGCCTTGCGCGACAGGAGATCCAACTCACGAATCTGCTGTTGCAGCACCTCGTTGTCACCGTTGGTTTCATTCAGTTCCTTCAAGGTCTCCATCACACCAGTCTCCAGTGGTGACACCTGCTGCATCTGGTAATAACTGACACCCAGCATGACCGTCAGCGCCAAGATGAAGACGCTCGTGACAATGGCAATATTACGATATAACTTTCTCATGTTTGTTTAGAGGTGAGGGGTTAGCGGTTAGAGGTTAGGGGTTAGCGGTTAGCGGTTAGAGATGACCTTCGCCCAGCGCGTGGGCTGGTTCGCCCGGCGCGTGGGCTGGTGGATTGGGGACAATAGTTGAAGCACTTGCCACAGAGGGTGCAACGTGCCATATCGATTTCGTAAGTCTTGCGTCCGCGCTTGAGGGAGAGTTTCAGCAATTTGAAACCAATCACGAACCCGATGAGTGCACCAGCCAGATAGGAATAGAACCGATAGTCACTGCGGATATCATCCACCTGGGCTTTCAGTTCGTTGATGTCGCCACCCAAGGCATGGAAGGTCTCCACCTCCAACGGCTCCTCCATCTCTGGATGAGCCTCCTGCTCAAGCAGCAGTTCGTAGAGATACACATCCTTATGCGCCAAGCTCAACGCATCACTCTGACTGCCAACCAGCACAGCACCTGCCAACGTCAGCAAGGGCAGCAAGACAGCCATCAAGATGATACGCTTCACACCCTTCCGACGCTCCTCCTTCGTCCTACTGCTTTGTGGCGCACGAATGGCATCGACAGGGCAAGACACACTGCAGAGCGCACAGTTGATGCACCCCTTGTCCGTGATCTCCAGCTTCTTCCAAGACAACGCACTGAACACGCTCAACAAAGCTCCGTAAGGACAGAGGAACTGGCAGAACGGACGTCCGACGAAGATGGACATGACCAGCAGCACGATGCCGAAAGTCATCACACCAAGGTCACCTCCCAATCGGAAGATGCCAATGAAAGGATCCAGTCGGCAGATGAGGAACTGGCTTCGTGTGGCGGCATAGAGAATGGTGAACGCCAGATAGACCCAAGGAATCATGGTCAACGTGGCAGAGACCGCACGTGACAATCGGAAGTTCCTCACATTCACCAATTCCTGCAAAGCTCCCAACGGACAAACACCCGAGCAGAACACCCTGCCAAAGAGCAAGGCGAACACGATGGGCAGCAGGAACACCAGCAGCACATACCAGGGCAAGTGATAGTCGGGATTCACAACAGCCGTCACCACATTTTGTATGGAACCCACACTGCACACGCAACCGCTACGGAAGAATCCAAAGTACAACACCGACACCACCGACATCGAGAAGATGATGGCACGAGCACGCTTCCTGTAAGCAGCCCACACCACCAGACTCATCATGCCCACGAGCAACACCACATCAACGATATTCCAAACCCACTCGTTGGGCGCTCCATGAAAGATCTCAGGATATTGGTAACCCGACGTGAAATCTGGTTTCGGAAACCGTGCCACAGCCCAAGCCTGGCAACAGCAAATGAATCCTATGAATATGGCAAAAACTTTACGCATGGTCTTTCAGTTTGTAAGCATGAGCATTCGATACACGCTGAATAGCATCCGAGGGACATACCTTGGCGATGGCACATTCATTACATTGCTGACACTTCTCCTGGTCAATCTGCAGGAACAGGGAACCATTACCAAACGATGTGCATCCCTTCACGCACTTGCCACAACCCGTACAAAGCGCCTCATCGATGGTGTATTCAAAATAAGGCTCCTCCACGAACTCACGTTTGATGGCACCTGTGGGACACATCATATTCTCTGCAGCCGTATTGAGTTCCTTCACATTGGGACGATAGTAACCGCCACAGAGATCGCAATAGCCACACACCCTGTTAGCATGAAAACATTTGACGGCAGAAACAGTCAGCACACAATCGGTCTCGCACCGTCCACATTGCGTACACTTGTATGGGTCAATCTGCCAAAAGACATCACCTTCTTTCGCGCTGGCTTTCGCTGCGAGCAATCCTCCCGATGCCAATGCAACACCTCCTGCAACAAAAGTGCTGCAAGTGCGCAGGAAATCCCTGCGATCCATCGGGCTTTTCAGTTGAGCTTTATCTTTCATTTGTCAATATCATATTTTAAGTGGACAATCCAGATTGCACTGTCCACACTCTGTTTGTTGACTAAGTCTTTTATCATATTGAAATACAGACACCTTGTCACCACCAGTCACGATGAGCTTGTCTTTCATGACACGAACATCATAAGCAGCAGTACCACGTCCCAAGGCTTTGCTATCCAGCAATACACTACGGAACTTTCCACTGGAACTATAACAACTGATGCGTGGAATGCCTTTTTCCGATGTCAGCAGTTCACCATTGTTCGATGGAGTAAGGATGGCAGGATTACAACATCCGCTGAAAGCACCTGCCTCAGCACCAGACTTTCCGAAAGAAGCCACAAACTCGCCTTCTGTAGTATAACTCTCCACCAAGTGACGACCTGGGTTGGAACAATAGATGATGCCGTCCATGTAGGTGATGCCAAAGCAATAGCTGGGCACGATGAAACCTTTGGGGCTATTGATGAAGCGTGCCAACATGCCATCAAGATGATACTTGCAGATGTTCTTGTTGGCAGCATCCGTCACAAAGATTCCCTCCTGACAGACAGTCAAGGAACAATAGTCGGCATTGTCGCTGCAAGCCTCCCATTCCTGCATGATGTCTCCCAAACGGTCATACACTTCGATGCGAGTGGGGAACAAAGCATAAATGTGTCCATCATAAACGGCGATGTCACGAAGGTCGCTGGGCGTAGAGAAGTTGGTCTGCAATTCACCACTCATCCCATATACATAGATGTTATTAGGCGTGGCAATATAGATGCTACCGCCCTCCACTTCCATCGCACTAATATCGTCAGGAGCAAGGAAGCCATAGACACGACGGTAGGGAGAGACGAAATCTTCATCCTCCTTCAGCAGAACGTTTCCTTTAGCTCGCTTGGAATCATAGAAAAGCTTGTCGGGTCTCTTGAACATGTTCCACATGCCACGTCCGACGACAGAGAGAATCACCCCCCCGACAACCAGCGAACCAGATATTTTCAAAAATTTGCGCCTATCCATAAAGTGGTGGTAAAGTTTAGAGTTGAGAGTTTGAAGCTATTTTCAGACATTTGATGGTCTTGGAATCTCTAACAATCAGCATCCCATCTGCGTATGCCAGGGGTCCCCAAGCATCTATCCCTTCTTCCATAATCCTCTGCTTGCGCAGTAGTTTCATGGATTTAGTATTCAACTGATACATATAGAGTTCGCCATCTTCTTTGAAAGCAAAGAGTTTATCATCAATCACCATGTAAGGTCCCAATCCAAAACGCTCGTCAGCAGCAGAAGTCCAGATGGGATTGTGTAAATTGCTGGGGCTGTACATAGCCAAGCGTTCACGCATACCACCACCGTCCTTGGGAAGAATCGTGATGAGGGTGCCCTGATAGTTGATGGGGGTCTGTTGCTCGCTCGACATACCCTCATTGGCCTTGTAATCATCCTTGATGACAGCATTCCAGGAGGCGCCCGATTTGTCCACCTGAAGCAAGGCACCACCAGCACCATAGCCTGCCACAAGGAATACCTGATTCTGAGAAATCTGCATGGGAGATGGAGCCACAACAGATGGTTGCCAGTCATCGGTGCTCCAGAGCAACTGCCCACGACTTCCTTCCTCTGCTGAGACGCCACACACACCGCCTACACCTACATAAACATACGTCAGCGTACCACTTAACATCATAGGAATGACAGAGGAGTGTGACATCTTAAACTCAACCGTGTTGGGCGTTCCCCACAGGGTTTTTCCCGTCTGCACATCAATACCGACCATCAAGGTATCCTTACCTGCTGGAGCCAGCACCAGCATATCATTGTCAATAAGTGGGCACTGACCTGTGTACCAAAATGGAATCTCTGTACCGAAACGCTTCTTCATATCAATACTCCAGTGCATCTCGCCTGTGATCTTGTCGCAGCACATGACGTGTCCTTCAGGTCCTATGGTGACAATCATTCCTTGGCTGATGGCTGGAATCGTACGAGAGAATCCATGATTACGTTTCATGGTCACACGATACCAACGTCGCCACAACTGTTTGCCCGTCTGAAGGTCAATACAACGCAAGGCGTCAGAACTCAGCTGTTCGTCATAGTCCAGCACATACACCCTACCCTCTGAGATGACAGGTGCAGCATGTCCCTCTCCTGTTTCCACTGACCACATTTCCTCGAAATCACCTTCCATCCATTTCATCTCGGAAGATTTGGTGGTCTGGTTGTCGTGATGGATGCCACGAAAACAAGGCCATTCACCCTTCAACTTGGAGGACACCTGCGTGGAAGCGTCCTGCATGAAGAACTCACCAATCAGGACGTCATCAGCCTTACGGATATGACCTGCAGGACGGTGGTCGGCACCAGGTTGCAACTCCGTGAAATTGCCACTGGGCTCGTAGAGGTGCCAAGCCATCAGCAGACACAGGTAGAAGAGGATGACGCCAATGGTGATGGTGGTGATCTTTTTATTGTTCATAGGCTCATGGCTTTTAGGGCGTTCAACAAGAAGAGGAGATTGTAAAGTTCCTCGGAATACCAGAGACGGGAGAAATACAAGCCAATGGGTTCCCGTTCGTAGAGTGTGCCTGCCTTGAAACGTTGGTAGAGGTAGTCCCATCCTCGCTGTTTTGCCTCTTCATGATCGTGAGGGAAATGCGCCAAAGCGGAAAGGGCACGACAGGTGTAGGTGACCTTGGACTTCACCCCTTGATTGCCCCCCCAACCTCCATCTTCGTTTTGGGTCTGGAGAATGAAAGGAAGGTGGGATTGCGCCAACTCCATCGCCACAGGATGACGGGACGACATCAGGTAATCGATGGCAGTAGCGGTGCCATACACGGGGGCTTTTTCGTCTGCTGCATCTTGATCGCCAAACCACAAGGGCACCCAACCTCCTTGCTCCTTGCCCCTTGCTCCTTGCCCCTTGCTCCTTGCCCCTTGTTCACTCATCCATGCGAGCATCCGGTCAAGACTCTTCTGCACATCAGCTTTCAGTTTACCTTCCAATGAGGGCAACCATAGTCCCATGGCGAGGATGGCGTGAGCGGTGATGTCGGGGGTGCTGCGGTCGAAAGGCAATTTCCCCCACCCCTTGCAGAAGGTGGGCATGCCGCCATCGTTGTTCTGCAATCCCATCAGCCATTTCAGACCATTCTCCACTTCGGGAGGAACATCAGCCTGCTGCCTGCTGCCATCTTCGGTCAACAAGTGATGCAGCGCCACCAATGCCCCGCTGGTGTCGTCTGCATCAGGCACAGAGCCGCTGAGGTCGCTCCAGCCCCAACCGCCTGGGGCTGCATGGGTGAAGGGATGGATGGATGTCGTGGCATGAGAGAGGATGAGAGAAGCAAGGGGCAAGGGGCAAGGGGCAAGGGGTAAGACTTTGGCTGCCAAGCTGGTCACCCATCCAGACAGATTGGTGTCGATAGGCCAAGAACCGTCTTCACGAACGGTGTCAATCAAGAACTTCGCACAACGCCGTGTCACTTCATGTTCACGAAAACCGCCCGCTGCCAGACACATGCTCACAAAGGCTGTCAGAGGAGCGGCTTCGAGGAAGCCTCCATCGGCAGGTTGCATGCGGAGCAACACACGCATGGCTTTAGGGACAAAGAGTTTGCGGATGGGCGAGAACAGCCCACCTTTATGATGCATCTGACAAATGCCAATGGCTATCAAGGCAGGAATGGCATAACTCACCACGGGCAGGTTGAGGAAGCGGAAGAAGCGTTGAGGGAGTGTGGCCAGTTCGAATGGGAAGGGAGGTATCTTCTTCCAATTGGTGATCACCCCAGCCAAGGCACACATCATGAGAATGGGTACGGAGAACGTAAGGTCACGTCCATAATACCTGAGGACACCCTGAACAAGCGCCTCCTCATCATCGCCTCCAAACATGTTGGCGAGGTACTTTCGGGTCTCTGAGGGTGCTTGTCCAACGGCGTAGAGAGAGACATAGGTAAGCAGTGTGGCTGTCATGTTGGAAGGACTCTCAACGCTGTCACCCCACGAACCATCCGTCTTCATGGTCTGTTGCAACCATCGTACACCTGCGTCTATCTGTACGGCATACTTTCCTGCATCCATGCGCCAGAGAGCAAACACACTGACAGCCGTAGAGATGGCGCTGCTCGAAAGAGAGCCTCTCCACATGCCATCTTCCGACCGACGCTGCATGAGTCGCTGCATGGCATCTGTCTGCATTTCCTTCAACTGACTGCTATTCATATAGAACCTAATGCTAAAAGTCCATAAAAGACGTATTCCACATCACTGTAGTCATCATACAAGGTGGGGGCAAAACCTCCATTGTCCAACCCATGTGCCTGGATGAATGGCGTTGCATCCTTCACATTGATTTCTAAGAGACGGAGCGTGAACAGTGCTACGGCTGTGCTCAGCAGATCGGGAATGGGCGCCTGCTCACTGGCATAAAAGCCACCCGTCTCATCTTGTCGCTTCTGAAGCCACTCCACACACGCAGCATCATGCTTCTGTCCCATCTGATGCTGCATGGCGAGCACACAACACACAGCATTGGTGGTCATCACCTCTTGCCCCTTGCTCCATGCCCCTTGCCCCTTACTCCATGTCATTTCATCGTTCAGGAAGTCGAAGAAACGTCCGTAAACGGTATCTTTGTGTCGGCTCTCCTGCACAGTGAGGCGAATGTTCGTAGTGAGGAGTTTGCGGGGTGTAAACACCGCCTCAAGCACTTCGCCAAACTGCTGATAATACGCATCCTCATGTCCTCCAGCATTCATGTAGCCATGTGCCGTCTTCTGCGAGGCAACGAACGTCTGCACGGCTCGTTGAGCCTCTGGCGTCATGCGTTTCCATCCTCTGCGCAATGCCCGATATACTCTATATAATAATGGCGCTTTCATCCTAATATCTTTTCTGTCACTTGATAAAGCAGGCGCTTCAGTTCCAATTCATCCATTCCGTTGAGTGCATCGAGTGCCTGTTGATGGTAGAGGTCGGTCATACGTTGCAGTTCCGTCTTCACCTCCTCTTGGCTCCATGTGGGATGTTCCGTCTGCAATGCCAGAACAGCCGAGGGACGATGTGCCAACTGGTTGTCCTGAACAAAGTCCTCCAAGTCGTCCTTCAACTGATAAGCAATACCCAAGGCATCGGAATAGGCCTTCAGCATGGGACGGAGGTGAACAAAGTTGCCCGTGCAGCTCAATCCCAACATGAGCGACACCTCGAAGGCTGGCACGGTCTTGTAACGGAAGATGTTCATCACGAAGGCCATCGTGACAGGCGATTGGTTCCACATCAGTTCCTCGCCCTGCCCCCGGCATAATTTGACATGGGCATCGGCGATGAGACGAAGGAGTTCGGCATTGTTGCTCTGAGCCAAAATGCGGTAGCCCAGTCCCAAGAGGGCATCGCCAACATTGATGGCAAAAGCGTCGCCATAGAGGGCATTGATGGTGGGCTGACCATAGCGCGTGGCATCTTGATCCTCCACATCATCGTGGATGAGTGAAGCCTTATGGAAGCATTCCACTGCGACTGCTGCACGATGCACATCGGTGGTCATCTCGGTCTTCCCTGTCAATGCTTGCCATACGGCAGATAGCAGGAAGGGACGCCAACGCTTTCCCTCACCACTCATCCAGTCCAAACAGGTCTGCTGTGTAGGGTCGGTGGTTGGCTGCATCAGTTGTTCCAATTCAGGACGGGTAAACCAACGGCTGACTTGTTCGTGAATGGCTTCATGATCAAGCAGCGCAGGAGCGGCTTCATCGCTCAACAAGGTGAGCATTTCCTCCACGTAGTCCACATCAACATGGGTGTTTCGGCAGCCAGAATCATTGAGGGCAATCGCCAAACCTGGTACAGCATGGCGTACGAGCAAGGGGAAGGCTTTCTCCAGGGAGTCCAAACAGCTCACACCTATGACGGCATCCACCACACGATTCTCAATCAGTTCGATGACCTGCGTGAATCCCTCTGCCACAATGCTGAGACCACCCAATTGCTCCACTTTGTCTTGTAAATGGGGAATGTGACAACGACCACAACGATGACAGAGCAGTCCATATTCGTCATATTCTGCCTGACACTCCCCATGTCGGCTCAGACATTTGGGCAACATCAGCAGACGACGCTCATGGGGAATGCCTGCAACGATGGGCAGCCAAATCTGGTTGTGAATCTCAACCATCAACCACGGACGTAGAGCGTTGAGGGTTAAGAGTTGAGCGTTGAACGCATCGGCCTGATGTCCGCTGACGAACGCATCGGCCAGCTCTTCCAATTGCTTGAGCGAAACGGGTGGACACAGATGCTGCGTCTGCACAAAAGCTTTGAGTGCCTTGCGCAGATGCATCCGCTCGTCCAGCGTCGGTGGTATGATATACTGTTCGCTCATTGTAACTCTAAACCCTTTAGCCTTAGCCTTTAGCCTTTAGCCTTTAATCTATAACCTTTAACCTTTAATCTATAACCTTTAATCTATAACCTTTAACCTTTAACCTTTATAAAGCCCCCACTACCCGTAAGCCCCAAATCCGAAGAAGTAATTCTTTTTCAACCATCGGTAGGGACGGCTTTGCTCTGGGATTGCATTTGTGTTCATGTCGTGGCTTGGGGTACTAATCATTTTAGCGTATTCTCCCATCACATTGCCTCGGGTAGTGGTTTCGTGGGTTTCATATCCTTGAAGGATCTTGGCCATCAGTTGTGGATTCTCCATGATGATGCAGCCTCGTGTGGTTTGGGCTATCTGGCGACGCATGCCGGCAAGGAATTCGGACTGCGCATAGAGTTCGGTCATGTTGCTGGCGTCGGCGTTGAGGAAATCGGTTGCCATCTGGATGACGGGACAAAATTCGAGGGCGCCGGAAGGTGAGATGTGATGACTCATGCCTGTGGCTCCAGGACAAATAGCTCGTCCTTCTTCATCCCAATAGACATCGACGAGAACAACGGGGGCATTCATGCGTTCATGGACAAGGAACTGACGGAGTCCCCGTATCTGTTCTTCCCTCAGCGCCTGCTCGGGATGGGCATCGGCTCCGACAGGTCGATAGATGTAGTACCACAAATAGGCGGCTCCCTCTTTCGCCACCCGCTCGATGTGCTGACGGCTGACCAGTTCGTCGTAGTTGTGTTGGCAGATGCTGGCGGCGATGCCGAAGATGAGTCCTGCTTTCCGACAGGCACGGACTCCGTGCAAGGTGCGCTGATAGACTCCACCTGCTTGACGGCGACGGTCACTTTCCTCCTCGAGTCCCTCAATGCTGATGAGCGGGGTGACATTGCCTGCCTTGCGGAGTTGCCGGGCGATGTCGTCGGTGAGGAGCGTGCCGTTGGTGAAGAGCTGGAAGTAACAGTCGCTGTGCTTGGTGAAGATGTCCAGCAGTCCGCGATACATCAGGGGTTCGCCGCCCAGTATGCCGAAGAAGGTGGAACCATGACGTTTGCTTTCACGGATGATGCCGTCGATCTGCTGCATCGTCAGGCTCTTCCGTCCTCCCTGACTCACCCAACATCCGCTGCATGCCAGGTTGCATGCCTCCGTGACGGAAATCATGTTGAAGGCAGGGAAGAACGGTTCGCCTCGTTGCTGCCTCTGTTCGAAGTGGCGCATGTTCGACAGATTAGGCCAGCAGAAGTTCCAGCAGAACTTCCACAACAGCCTGATGGGGGTCTGTCTGAACACCCTCCAGCCGATCTTCATCAATGAGGCATACTCGTTCATCTATTTGGTAAAGTTTAGTATGGGTTATTGTTTCAGGAGGGATTTGCGCATGGCCAGTTTCTCGCGAAGGGTCTTGGCATAGAGTTCTTTCGAGTCGAGACGGATGGCATTCTCCTGCCGCTCTTCTCCGCCGTTGATGGGACTGCGGTCGTATTTCGGGAAGATGATGGCACTGGCGGGACAGGTGCGGGCACAGGCAGGACAGTTGTTCTTGCAGTGCTGCGGATGCACAACGCGGATGCGCTCGTCCACCATCTCGTACACGCCGAAGGGACAGAACTCCAGACTCTTTCCACATTCTGCGCAGACGTCCTTGTCGAGGGTCGGATACCAAGCGTCTTCGCCCAGCTTCTTGGGCATGGACTCCAGTTGAGAGTTGAGAGTTGAGAGTTGAGAGTTGAGAGTTGACAATTGAGAGGTGTGGATGCCCAAGGATGCAAGCACTTCTTCTGCCGACTGACTCCGAAGGTTGAGCGACGTGACATGGTCTTCGCCTGCGAATGCCATCAGACTTTTCACTGCACGGGGATGACATGCCACGATGGTGGTGCCGGCGATGTCATGCACCTCTGCGGATTTGTTCTCACACAGTTCACAGAGGTCGCTGATCAGTCGGACTTCCAAGCCAGCCTTCTGAGCGGCGGTCGCCATCTTGGCCACTTCATCCTTGTCGATGAATGTCCGGGAGGAACATGTGCATATAGTTATCTTCTTCATTGATATGTCCTTATCTATAGCCTATAACCTTTAACCTATAACCTTTAACCTTTAGCCCTTAGCCCTTACCCTCTAATGACTTGTCATCCAGTTCTTGAATTCTGCTGCCTTGTTCTTGCTGACGAAGAGCGGTTCGGGCAGTTCGATGGGCATGCTGACGAGCAGACGGCTGTCGAACCACACGACGATCTCCTTCACACAGTCGCGCGCCACGATGTACTGTTTGTTGGCACGAAAGAACTTCGAGGGATCGAGACCGCCGGCAATGGAGTCGAGCGAACGGCTATAGAGCATCATCTGTCCCGACTTCAGGTAGATTTGCGTCTTGCGGTCGGTGCTGTAGATGCACACCACATCGTCCATGCTGACCGGCACGAGCTTGTCCTTCACTGGCACGAGCAGGGAGGTCGTGTAGTTGCCGGAACCTGCAGGCCGCATCTTCATCATGCGCTGGAGATAGTCCATCACGTCGCTCTGTGTCCACCGCTTGAACTTGTCGAGCGCACGGGTCAGTTCCGAGGTCTTGATGGGCTTGAGGAGATAGTCCACGCTGTTGACCGTGAAGGCATCGAGGGCGTATTGGTCGTAGGCAGTGGTGAACACGATGGGCACCGTCACCTCCATCTCCTGAAAGAGCGTGAAGGCCGAACCGTCACTCAGATGGATGTCCATGAAGATGAGGTCGGGCGCAGGATGGCTGCTCAGCCAGCGGACTGTCTGCTGAACACTCTCCAACACCTGCAAGACCTCTATCTCGCTGTCTATTTCCTGCAACATGGCGATGAGGTTCTCGCTCGCCGCAGTTTCGTCTTCTATAATCAATACTCTCATGATCCCAAGGGTAATATGACTTTAAATGTTTGCTCCGTTCTCTCCACACGGATATGCCGATTCATCAGCAGCATGAAGCGCTTCTCCAGATTGGTCAGTCCCGTGCCGTGTGTCTCGGGCTTGTACTGCTTCGGATACATCGGGTTGATGACCATCAGTTCCTTCGCCTCGTTCATCACGATGTCCACCCGCATCCTGTGCTCGCTGTCTATCATGTTGTGCACGGTCACGTTCTCGATGAGCGGCAGGAGTGCCAACACAGGAATGGAGAGGTTCATGCAGTCGGCTGGCACGTCGATGTGGACGTTGAGCTTGCCTGCATACCTCACTTCCATCACCTCGCTGAACGACCGCGCAAATTCCAGTTCTTCCTCCAGCGTCACCAGCTGTTTGCGCTCGCTCTGCAGGATGTAGCGGAAGATGTCGCTCAGGTGGTCGATGTAGCAGATGGTGAGCTTGTCATCCTTCTTGCGGACGAGACTGCTGATGCCGCCAAGCGAGTTGAAAAAGAAGTGCGGATTGATCTGGTTCGTCAGTGCGGTGCAGCGGCTCTCCAGACTCTCAATCCGGAGTTGCTGCAACTCCTCCTCCTTCTTCTGATGGATAATGCCCAAGTAGTTCATGAAGCCCAACAGCAGTCCCATCATGCCCATGACGATGAACTGGAACGTCAGGATGATGGGGCGTCCGTCGAAGCCTGTGCAGATGAGTGCCGTGATGCCCTTGTAGAGGCCGTATGCCACGATGGTCAATGCCACGTTCGGCAGGATGCGCTTCAACAGCGACTGCGTCTTCAGCCAGCGCACATTGAACAGCAACAGTCCCATCGAGAACGCCCAGAAGAGCAGGAAACGGATGAGCATGTTGTCGATGTAGCAGACACGCCCATCGGCTGGCACGCAGTCCCAGTCCCAACTCAGAAACAAGAGGTTGGGATAGCTGACGAATGCCGTGCACACCAGACTGGCCAGCAGAATCTTATTGAAGGATTTATCGTATTTCATTCTTGGCAAAAGTACTTTCAAGACCGTTTTACGCCACAAAGTTAAGAATTAATTCCCGTGCTTCACGACAAAAGTGCATAAAAACGTAAAATCGGCTCATCATGCCGATTTTACGAATCTATTAAATAACAAATCAAACCAATCTATGTGTCGGATTGGGTCGCCCGGGCTGTAAGTATCGCCATGCCAGCACCTCATCAGTGTATTGGCCGTCAATCGCCTGGACAAGCACCTCGCGGATGAGCTCGTCGAGATGTTCGGGCGTGGTCTCGACACGGGCATTGATGATGAGCTTCACGTTATCGCTCGTGCCAGCCGAACCACGCAGTTGCAGGGTCGATGCATCGCCTGTGATGTTGCCGACGGCATACTGCTTGCCATTCTCGGCAATGACCTTGACATGTCCCACACGCAGCCGCTCCTTCTTGATGACTTTTGCGATGCCCGTCATGATGTCCTTCAGCACCGTGTCCCAATAGACGTTCTGTCCGGAGAGGGCGACTGTGCCATTGAGCCAACCCAGCACCGCCTCGCCGTGGGCATACTTGTCGTAGTCGATGTCGAGAATCTTCGTGCCCTCGCCCTGACGGTTTGCCACATCCTTGAACCACTCGCGGATGCCTGTGCCGTTCATCGTGCTGCAGGTCATCACCTTCGTGTGGTGGAAGCAGGCCTGTGTGTCCTTCACGAGCTTCTCCAGTTCCTCGTCACTCAGCAGGTCGGTCTTCGTGATGAGAATCACCTCGCTCTCCTCCAACTGCTTGCGATAGATGTAGGCGGCATCCTCGTGCAGACCTCCATCGCCTCCGTAAAGGATGGACTTCAGTCGGGCGGGATCGCTCAGCACGGTCAGCGGCGAGACAATCACCTCTGTGTTGTGGTACTTCTTCAGTGGACGCACGATGGTGGCGGTGAGGTCGGCGCAACTGCCCACAGGTTCTGCCAGAATGACATCGGCCTGCACATTGTCGCGCAGAGAATGGATGGCATCGACGAAGCCATTGAAATTGCAGCAGAAGCAACTGCCCGCCACCTCCGACACTTGCAGATTCGCCTGCTTGAGCAATCGGCTGTCAACGAGTTCTGGAGCCTGGTCGTTGGTGATGAGTCCAACACGCTTGCCCTGAGCCATCAGCCGCTGGGCAACGTCCCAAATCAGCGTGGTCTTCCCCGCTCCGAGGAAACCACCGCAAAGAATCAATCTTGTCTGGTTCATGATTTTCTTATTATAAATATTGTATATCGTCTATTTTCCACATCTGCACGAACGGTTCTTCTTCTCATTGATGGGCTCGAGCACATACTTGAAGAAGAGCGCTGCAAGGCTGGAGCCGATGATAGGAGCCAGCACATACACCCAGAACCATCCGCCGACAGCATCAGGCAAGGCTGCATCGCCCCACCCTGTCACGTATGCCACGATGCGTGGACCCAAGTCGCGTGCCGGATTCAGTCCCGCCTGCGTCAGCGGAGCAATGAAGAAGATGATGCTACTCACCGTCAGTCCGATGAACACGGGTTGCAGGTCAGACGACGGACGCCCCACGTTGCAGTCTTCCGTCAGGGCAAAAATGAACAGCGCCAATAGGAATGTGCCGAAACCTTCAGCGCACATTGCCAAAGGAAGCGAAACGTCCGAGATGGTCGCATCGCCTGGATTCGGATAGAACTCGCCGAACATCCGTGCCGTATCGACCGACGCTGCCGAGCCTCTCACAATGCCATTCACGGCCTCGTAATGCTCGATGGAAGGCGAAAACAGTCCAAACAGCACCAGACCAGCCAACACGGCGCCCAACAACTGTGCCACCAGATAGAGCGGCAACCGTTTGGGACACATCCGACCGGCCAACACCATCGCCACCGACACAGCGGGATTCAAATGCGCACAGCAGATGTTCCGCGTCAGGAAAATCGCCAGCGTCACACCCAAACCCCACACCAAACCAATCTGGAAGATGCTGTTATACTCCCCAAAAAGAACCGCCACAGCCACACTGCAGCATCCCAAGAGCGTGAGAACGAACGTTCCCATCAACTCGCCAATAAAATCCTTCATAAAGATGTTGAATGTAAAGATATTAAATGTACAAGAAATCAAATTTCCCGCAAAGGTAATCAATAATCCCCTACCCTGTTTCAGTCCCTCTCGCTATCACGAAAAGCAGTTGTGCCAACACGAAAACCTTTCGTGTTCAGTCCTCATCTTTTCGTGATGAGTCCCTTTACAGACTCGCCATCCAACAATAATCATTATCTTTGCACCATTCAAACATCACACATATATCATCTATAAGAACATGAAAACAATCAAGACTATCCTTTTGGTATGCTTCGCCCTCTTCATGGGCGCAACCACAGTGAACGCAAAAAAGCACGGCATCAAAGTGCTCGTGCTCTGTACTGGCAACACCTGCCGCAGCCAGATGGCTCACGGCCTGCTTGAATCCTATGGCAAGGATCTCGCCGTCTATTCAGGTGGCGTCAAGGCCGAACCTCGTGTCAATCCCCGTGCCGTGCTGGTCATGCGCGAAATGGGCATCGACATCAGCGACCACAAGCCCTGCCAGGTCGATGAGTACATGGACGAAGACTGGGACTACGTTATCACCGTCTGCGACAACGCCGACAAGACCTGCCCCGTCTTTCGTGGCAACGTGAAGCATCGTCTCCACATTCCTTTCGAAGACCCCAGCAAGGTGACCGAGGGAACCTACGAGTTCAAGATGAACGAGTACCGCCGCATCCGCGACGAAATCAACGACAAGTTCTTCAAACTCTACTGCGAGATGGAGGAAAGGAAATAAACTATTGGTTATAGGTAAGTTACCGTTTCCTCTATCGGCTTGAGACTGATGTGATTGGTTTTACTTTGTTTCCAGTTTCCAGCCGTTATCACCGTGGTAAATCATCTGGTGAGTCATGCCACCGTCGATGCAGATGTTCTCGCCTGTGATGAAACCAGCCTTGTCGGAACAAAGGTACAGCACCATGTTGGCGATGTCCATAGGATTGCCGACGCGTCCGGCTGGCTGTTGTATGGCATCGGGGCCTTCATATACAGTATAGTTTGTATCAATCCATCCTGGGGAGATAGAGTTGACACGTACCTTCCCTGCAAGGCTGACAGCCAGAGCATGGGTCAATGCAGCGATGCCTCCTTTGGCTGCTGTGTAGCTCTCTGTCTGAGGCTGGCTCATGCGGTCTCGTGATGATGAGATGTTCACGATGGCGGCACCTTCGGCAAAATACGGAGCAAAGAGTTTGGTGATATAAAACGGAGCTGTGACTCCCACGTTCATAGCATACTGGAATTCCTCATAGCTGCACTCATCAATGCCCCTCATCAATGGCAGGGCATTATTGATGAGATAATCAACGTGTCCATATTTCTCAATGACCTCTTGGGCAAAGCACTCCAACACCGACTTGTCTGATATGTCGCCGACGTAATGCTCTCCTTCCTGCTTGTCAATCACGCATACCTTTGCACCAGCTTTTTGGAACTCCTCTGCGATGCAGCGGCCTATGCTCTGTGCACCGCCCGTTATGACGGCTACTTTATCTTTGAAAAACATATTCATTCTTGTTTTATATAATATATTTCACCTTTGAGGCATCACAAGGTTTGGCTTCAGGCTACTCGTCAGGATTGACTTCCATCTGCATGTCAGCCTCGATGGTGGAAACCTGATCGCGTGACTCATAACGTTTGATGACCTTGCCATCGCGACCAATAAGGAACTTGGTGAAGTTCCATTTGATGTCACCACCGCCAGCTTGCTCCTTCAGCCACGTATAAAGAGGATGTGCGTTCTCGCCGTTCACATCAATCTTGTCGAATTGTGGGAAGTGGATGTCGAAGTTGGCTGTGCAGAACTGGTGGATCTCCTGAATGGTGCCAGGAGCCTGCTGTCCAAACTGGTTGCAGGGGAAGTCAAGAATCTCGAAGCCTTGACCGTGATACTTCTGGTAGAGTGGCTCCAAGTCTTTGTACTGAGGGGTGAACCCGCATCGGGTGGCTGTGTTGACAATCAGCAACACCTTCCCTTTGTAGTCAGCGAGTGACACTTCCTGACCCACATCGTTCTTTACCTTGAAATCATAAATGCATTGTGCCGAGAGGGTCAGCACACTTACCATTGCCATGAGGCAGAATAATAGTCTTCGTATCATCATCGTTTTGTTTTATGTTTGGTTGCTTGTTTGCTTTTATGATGGTTGTCATTCTACATGCACAACTTGTATTGATGAGCACAAAGTTATGATAAATTCTTTATATGACGATAGGTTTGCGAAACAGAAAGACCATTTATAAGGCATTTTTAACAATTTTGAACCCCCTACAGAGGGCTTTTTGTGATGTTTTTTGGTTTTTCAATTGTTTTGTACTACCTTTGTAAATTAATTGATGCCAAAACCACTGGCGGAGAGGTTCCGCAAGGAGTTCTACCGCGATATAGAGGATAGATGACAAACAACAATTAAATAAAATACGATTATGACTACCAGAAAGTTGATGGGCGCCGCCATCGCCCTTTTATTATTGGCCAGTTGTTCATCAAATTGCAAGGAGAATGAGCAAGCAACCTCTGCACAGTCTTTCGACGAAGTTCTTTCAACCCGTAGAAGTGTCCGCAGCTATGATGCCTCGAAGAAGATTTCAGAGGCAGAAGTCAGGGAACTTCTCAAAGCCACACAGGAAGCACCCTCATGGGCTAATCAACAACCAACGAAGTATTATGTAGCCATCAGCGAAGAGAAACTGACAGCAGTTCAGGACATGGTCGGCGGCAACAAGGAGCGCATCAAGGATGCCCCCGTACTTATCGTTTCCACCTTCGAACGTGGTAAGTCTGGCTTTTTCCAAGGTGAGCAGACCAACGAGGTCGGTGACGGTTGGGGTGCTTACGACAACGGCCTGAGCAACTGCTACCTGATTCTGAAGGCAAGAGCGATGGGATTCGACACCCTCATCATGGGTATGCGTGATGCCGACCAACTCAGGGCCCTCTTCGCCATCCCAGAGAACGAGACCATCATGGCTGTCATCGCCTTAGGATACAGAGCAGAAGAACCGAACCGTCCAGAAAGACGAGCCCTTGATGAGATTGTGAAATTCTATTAATTTTCTCTCACATAGTCCATTTCATTAATACAGACCTGGGGCAAGGAGCAATTCAGCGATGTGGTGACGAATTGACGAGTGAGATTACTATCCCTTGCTGTCCCTTGTAAACCTACCATGCTCATTCGGTGATTTTAATGTCTAAAAAATGAGGAATGTGCCAGATGCATGTACTATTGACTGATAATTGTAAACTTCTTCTCAATGCAATAATCTCTAATACAACTGTATTTGCTTCTTGTCGAGATTGGTACCTTTGTCCCAAATAAGAACATATTATGAAACTAAAGAAACGAAAAATCAAATATGCAGCCATATTCTTCATCTGCTGGTTTGCCCTGTTGGTATTTCTGGTGGATGGAGTCCTGAAATTCCAGACATTGGTGGACTACTTCGGCTCCTACGCATTGGTGGAGGTGGCATTATTGCTGATTGTCCTCCTCCCTACCCTGGCGGTTTACAGATTAACAAAAGAACATAAAAATAAAGAATAATGACCATACAAGAATTTCGTGATTACATGGCATCGGGCAAACCCGTCGTTGGCGGTGGTGATGTCCACATGATGTTCCATCAGCTGTCACAGGAGGCACTGAAGATTACGGCTGAGATTAACGGCAAGTATCATACTCCAGAGCAGCTACACGATTTGCTGGAACAGCTTTGGGGACGTGAAGTGCCCAAGACGGTAGGCATGTTTCCTCCGTTTCATACCGATTGCGGCAAGAACACCATCGTTGGTGAACGGGTCTTCATCAACATGGGCTGTAAGTTCCAAGACCAAGGTGGCATCACCATCGACGAGGGTGCACTCATCGGACACAACGTCGTGCTGGCAACCATCAACCACGACCTTGACCCAGCTAAACGTCAGAGTATGAGCTATGCACCTATCCACATTGGCAAGAACGTCTGGATTGGAGCCAATGCCACCGTTCTTGCTGGAGTAACCATCGGCGATGGAGCCGTAGTAGCTGCTGGTGCAGTAGTGACAAAGGACGTTGAACCGAATACGATTGTTGGCGGTGTGCCTGCCAAGGTAATAAAAAAGATAGTGATAAAAGACAGATAAATCAGAATTTATGGAGATAAAAAACAGATCCAATCCCAATGAGGCTTTCCCGAATCCAAAGATTCCAAGCCTCTGTTTCATCAAGAACGTGGTGAAGAACCCGCGTATCATCATTGGCGATTATACGTACTACGATGACGTGAATGGTGCTGACCAGTTTGAGAAGCGTGTCACCCATTTCTACGACTTCATAGGTGACCGGCTGATTATTGGCAAATTCTGCGCTATTGCCAAGGGTGTGGAGTTTGTCATGAACGGAGCCAATCATAGGATGGACGGCGTGACAACCTATCCGTTTTATGTTATTGGTGGTGACTGGGGCAGTGCCATTGCTCCGGTTAAAGACGAATTGCCTCTGAAGGGTGATACCGTTGTGGGCAATGACGTCTGGATTGGTCAGAATGTCACTATCATGCCAGGCGTTCATATTGGTGATGGAGCCATTATCGGTGCCAATTCAGTAGTGGCCTCAGACATTCCTCCATACGCTGTTGCCGTGGGTAATCCCTGCCGAGTGGTCAAAATGCGTTTTGACGATGTATTCATCGCCTATCTGCTGCAACTGAAATGGTGGGATTGGGACATAGAGAAGATAGAGCGCAATTTCAAAGCCTTGTCTAGTGGTGATTTGTCGTTGATCAGAAAGGTTAAAGAATAGTTTCACGGAGAATAAATGATACGGCTGTTTTAGACTTAGAATCCTAATTTTACCAAGACATCACATGAAGAAAAATATGACAGAATTTGAAAAGATGCGCCGTAAAGAGTTCTATGACTTTACAAGCGAGGAATGTTTGGCGAGTTACTATAGGGCAAAGCATATATGCGCAAAAATACAGACCATGACCACCGAGGATGAAGACTACAGAAAGACGATAGAAGATCTGATTCCCAGTATTCCAGAGTCATCCACAGTGCCCCCTCCCTTTCATTGCGACCATGGTCATGGCATAAAATTAGGTGAAAATGTGTTCATCAACTACAACGGAACGATGCTCGACGGAGGCTTGATAACTATCGGCTCCAACACTCAGGTTGGCCCCAACTGCCAATTCCTGACACCGAACCATCTTATTGACTACGTTGAACGTCGCAAGCCTATAGAACGATGTTCTCCAATAACCATCGGTGATGACTGCTGGTTAGGAGGCGGTGTTACAGTTTGCCCAGGAGTGACCATCGGTGACCGTTGCATCATCGGTGCAGGCAGTGTGGTAGTGAAGGATATCCCTTCTGATTCAATAGCTGTTGGCAATCCTTGCCGGGTTATCCGCAAGTTATGAATATAAGAACTCACTACTGTCCCGTTAAAGTGGACTAATCGTTCTTTGAAATCGCTGAAATTAAGTCATTTACAAGTAGTTTTAGGGGCGCACGGATTTGAATTTGTACCTTTGCAGCCAAATTGAATGGCTGCAAGATGAACAAAGACAAATACGTATTCGCCCAATTGCTAGAGTATTTAGACTATGACAAGTTCCGCCACCTTGTTGACAAGT
>Ga0256407_10001503_pt1 | contig 48640 bp, 43 predicted proteins | sample RumenRJG_04DNA_FD_193489 | JGI IMG/M metagenome (GOLD analysis project Ga0256407, IMG submission 193489) | Bovine rumen microbial communities from Lethbridge, Alberta, Canada - RJG_04 | ecosystem: Host-associated > Mammals > Digestive system > Stomach > Rumen | place: Canada: Alberta...
TCTACTTTAATGTTAGTAAAGAAAGTGGAGATGAATTTGTAGTCTCTATTCCTTCTTTTAGACTTGATGTGACTTGCGAGGCTGATATCTCCGAAGAAGTCATTAGAGTGCTTGGCTTTGAAAATGTAAAAAGTGAACTACCTCTACTTGACGCGAAAGTTGGAGGCTTATCTCTTGGACAGTCTCGACTTAGAAAAATTAGAGAATATCTTTCTCTTAACGGATTAGATGAATGTTTAACTTATTCTTTAGTTTCTAAAGAAAATAGTGAAAAATTCAATCTCTTACATGAAGAAGAGCATTATAAACTTCTTAATCCATTAACTGATGAAAGAGAATATTTTAGAACTCACATCTTATATTCTTTACTAGAATCAGCGTTATATAACGTTAATCGACAAAATAAAGACTTAAAATTATTTGAAACCTCAAATATGATGTCAACTTCTAGTAGAAGCGAACACCTCGCTATTGTCTTAGTGGGATTAGATTATACTAGAGACTTAATGAATAAGATTTCGTTTGATTTCTATCATATGAAAGGATTAGTGGAAGGCTTATTTACTGTTTTAGGAATAGAAGCTAGTAGATATAGATTTGAACGTTATTCTTCTAGTAAAGAAGAATTGCATCCAGGTAAATCTGCTAAAATCATTTTCCAAAACGCTCCAATTGGAGTTTTAGGTGAACTTCATCCAGTAGCATTAAAAGCATTAGGCTTTAAAACTAATGTTGTGGTTTTAGAAATGAATCTTGAACCATTACTTAACGCGAAAGTATCTTTAAGTAAAATGACTCCTATTTCTAAATTCCCTACTGTTAGTAGAGACTTAGCTATGCTAGTAAATAAGAAAGTTTCTGCTTCTGAAATTATTAAAGTGATCAAAACTAGCGGAAAAGGTTTAGTCAAAGAAGCCAGAATATTTGATATTTACGAAGGTAGTAACATTGATGAAGACCTTAAGAGTGTCGCTGTAAATATTGTCTTTGGTAAAGAAGAAACATTAACTGATAAAGAGATTAACGATACTTTAGATAAGATCAAATATGAATTAGCAAAAACTCTGAATGTGAGTTTAAGAATGTAATATGCAGATTAGTCGATTTAATTTTCAAAATAATGTTTTAGAGCTTGAAGATGATATCGACTTTTCTAGTGCCGAACTAGATCAAAATCATCTTCGTAAAATTGAAAATACCCATGTGAAAGTTATCGCTCACGAATATGATGATTTAATCACTATGGATATTAGTGTAGAGTGCGATATTATTGGAGTATGTTCTTATACTTTAGAAGATGTTCCGTTACACTTAAAATTCAAAGATTCATTAGAATTTTCTAATGAAATAGAAGATGATGAAGATATCTTTTTTGAGCCAAAACCGATCTTTGATTTAGACACATATATCTTAGGATTAATCATTGCAAGTACCCCAACTAAAATAGTGAAAAAGGGAGCAAAACTTCCTAGTAGCGGAGTAGGCTATCGAGTACTTAGCGAAGAAGATTATCAAAAAGAAAAAGCGGAGAAAAAAGATCCGCGCTGGGCAAAATTAGACGATATCAAATTATAATGAGGCGTTGTCCTCATTTTATTTTATAAATTTTTAAATTCTTTATTGTCATCTTTTTGTTATGACTATATAATGTAGTCAAGTGGTAAAAAGTGGGAGAAAGTGGTAAACATGTTTTTTGGACACTATGAACATTCTCTAGATGACAAAGGTAGACTCTTATTACCTCGTAAAATCAAAGAAGAATTAAAAGAAAATTCTCCTTTATATGTTTTAAAAGGTTTTGAGGGTTGTTTATCAGTATATAGAGAAGCTGAATTCTTAAAATTAACCGCTGAATGTGAAAAGATTTCTTTTAATAAAAAGAATGCTCGAGATTATTTAAGAACAGTCTTAAGTAGTGTGATCGAACTTCCAATTGATAAAGTTAATCGTATTCAACTTCCAAAAGACGTATTATCTAGATTCCACATCACTAAAAACGTCACCATTATTGGAGTAGGTGATCACTTCGAAATCTGGGATAGCGAAGCATATAACAAATATGAAGAAGAAGTCTCATCTAGATTTGAAAGTATTGCTGAATCATTAGGAAAAGAAGATGAGTGAAATTAGTCATATCCCGGTTTTATTAAATGAAACTATCGAGGGATTAAATATTAAACCGAACGGCATTTATGTTGATTTAACTCTAGGAAGAGCGGGTCATAGTAGTGAAATCCTTAAAAGATTAAATAAAGAGGGACTCTTAATTGGTGTCGATCAAGATAAAGAGGCTATTGAAGAATCTGATAAGAGATTAAGTAAAATCGCTTCCAATTACAAATTAGTGAAATCTAATTTCGTAAATTTCGAAGATATATTAACGTCATTAAATATCGACAAGGTCGATGGAGTGTTAATGGATTTAGGAGTCAGTTCTCCTCAATTTGATGAAAGTAGTAGAGGCTTCTCCTATCGATACGACGCTCCACTAGACATGAGAATGGATGTCGAGCAAAAGCTCACTGCTAAAGAAGTAGTTAATACTTATTCTGAAGCAGAATTAAGAAAAATATTCTATGAATATGGAGAAGATAAATATTCCGCTTCCATTGCTCATAACATCGTTAAAAGTAGAGCGGTTAAACCAATATCTACAACATTCGAATTAGTGGACATTATTAAAAGAAGTAAGCCCGCTAAAGAATTAAAGAAAGTTGGTCATCCTGCTAAGCAAATCTTCCAGGCATTAAGAATTGAAGTAAATAACGAGCTCAATGTTCTAAAAGAAACATTAGGCCAAGTTGTTCATCATCTAAATAGCCACGGACGACTTGCAGTCATTACCTTCCACAGTTTAGAAGATAAAATCGTTAAAAAACTCTTTAAAGAGTTAACGGTAGTGGAAGGAAATAGAACTAACTTCCCATTAGTGAGAGAAGAAAAAGATTATATTCTCATTACTAGAAAAGGAATTAGACCAAGCGAAAATGAACTAGAAAATAATCATCGTTCCGCAAGTAGCACCTTAAGAATCATCGAAAAGAAATAAGAAAGGAGAATTGTTATGGTAAGAAAAAACAAGCTTTATAAACATCATAAATCTAAAGCCTTTTTTCTCGTCCGTAATTTTTCCTTTGTTTTCTTAGGCTTAATTGGTGTGGGAGTAGGAGTTACAGTTCCAACCTACATTGCCTCTACTAAAAGTGAGCAAGTTCCTTTAAAAGCGGACTATGATGAATCTCAAAAAGAAGACGATAAGGTAGAATCAGAAGAAAACGTTGAACCTCAAGAGCTATTACACTATTAAAAAAATACACACTTTCAAATTAACAAAGTATTGTTAATGTGAATTAACTAATGTAGAATATAGGGCATGAAAGAAACAACATGCGCTTTAGAAATATCTCATAAATTTATTAAAATTGTTTTTGGTTATGTTCAAGATAATCAAGTAATAGTGACTTTCGTAAAGAAGATTCCTATTAATCACGCTGTTGAATCTGGAGCGATTAAAGATCGCGCTTTAATTATTAAAGAATTAAGCAAGAACAATCCAGTGATGGATGAATCTTTACATTTCTCGCATCTATTAGATGATGCGGTTTTAGTTTTACCACCTTATGGCTTAGAAATATACGAAACTACTCAATACACTTCAGTAATTTCTCCAGAGAAGGTAGTTGGTGAATTAGATGTTAAAAACATCTATAACATTATTAGAAATAAGAAATTACCAATCGATAATGAATTAATTGATATTATTCCTGATTCATTTATGCTTGATAATGGAAATAGATACGCTCTTCCTCCAATTGGAAAAGAAAGTAGTGCAATTACAGTTCACGCTAAAGTTCATACTCTTCCTAAAAGAATTAATGAAGAACATACATCGTGTTTAGTTGATAGTAATATCAAAGTTAATAGAAGAGTCGTCTCTCCATTCGCTGATAGCGAACTATTAGCAACATATCCTGATGTTCCTGCTACTTATTTTTTAGTGGATATGGGAGCAAGTAGCACCACGATCTCCTTAGTGGATAATCATCAAATATTTGCGACACGTAGCTTCTCGTGGGGTGGAGATAATATCACTAATAGCATTGTCACGAGCTTTAATATCTCAGAAAGTGAAGCGGAGAAGATTAAAATCTTGTATGGCTTAGATAAAAGGGAAATGCACTTTGATTATGCAGTGAGCAAGATTCAAACTCCTTTAGGAGAAGAAAGCTGTGGAGTTAAAGCATTAAACCAAATTATTGAAAAAGAATTAGCCTCATTTATTAATATGTTCAATCTTGGAAAAGAACAACTTGTAAATGCTTATAACATTGATGATCCAGATAATATGCCAGTCATCTTTATTGGTGGAGGATCAAAATTAAGAGGATTAAAAGAATATTTCGACATTAATCTCAAAAATAAGAATTTTAAATTCTTAAAAGTGAAGACTATTGGGGCAAGAGACCCATCTCTAATTAGCTTATTAGGGGCAATTCTCGTCAATAAAAAATATCCAGTGAAAAGAAACGAAAATTCTTCTCAAGTCAAAGTGACTAGAGATGAATAAGGAGGACAATATATGCAAAATTATGATTTAGACAATTTCGAACCTGCTGCTAAAATCGTTGTTATTGGCGTTGGTGGAGCAGGAAATAACGCTGTCAATCGTATGATTGATGAAGAGATTTCTAATGTTGATTTCTATGTTGCTAATACCGATAAACAAGCCTTAGCAAGTTCTAAAGCTAATAACCGCATTATTTTAGGCGAAGCCTTAACTGGTGGCTTAGGAGCGGGCGGAGAACCTGAAATGGGTGAACAAGCCGCTGAAGCTAGTGCGGATGATATTCGAGAAATCGTTAAAGATGCTAATATGGTCTTCGTTGCTGCTGGGATGGGTGGAGGTACCGGTACCGGTGCTGCTCCTGTAGTGGCGCGTATTGCTAAAGAAGCAGGTGCTTTAGTGATTGCCATTGTTACTCGCCCATTTACTTTTGAAGGCAAAAAGAAAACTGTCTATTCTATTGACGGATTAAATAAACTTAAAAGCTGTGTTGACTCTTTAATTGTCGTTTCTAACGACAAATTATTAATCACTAACGGCAATACTCCTATTGGAGAAGCCTTTAACGCTAGTGATAAAGTTTTAGCCCAATCTGTTAAGACTGTCGTTAATTTAATCTTGCTTCCAGCCGTCATTAATCTCGACTTCGCTGATGTGAGAAATACCTTAAAAGATAGTGGAGTTGGTTTAATTGGATTTGGTATGGGTAGTGGCCCAAATAGAGCCAAAGATGCTGCCACTAATGCTATTACTTCACCTTTACTTGAAGCAGGCATTGCGGGAGCTAGAAGAGCGATTGTTGCGATTACCTGTGGCACCCAAGTTAGCCTATTTGAAGCGCAAGAGTGTGTTAACCTATTAATTGAAGCAGCGGGTGGCAATATTGATATCAAATTTGGTATCACAATTAACGACCAATTAACTGATGAAATTTTAGTTAGTGTCATCGCTAGTGACTTTGAAAATGATGTCGATTTCACTGCTCAAAGTGTGATCGAACCTGTTAAACCTCTTGAATCTGAAGAAAAACTTGATCAACTCGAAGACACTGCGGAAAGAGAAAAGGAAAGATATCTCGAAGAAGATAGTATTATTCCAAACTTCTTAAAGAGTTAATTTTAATTAAAATATCATCAAAAAGAGCGAATTCGCTCTTTTTTTATACCTGCGCATATGTAATAATACTAATAGGAACGGGCTTATGAAAAAAAGAAAAGTAAGGATTTTATTTACATCAATCATTGCTTCGATGTTTTTGACTATGACCAGCTGTGGAAACTCTCCTAGTGAACACACTCATTCATGGTCTACCTCTTGGAGTAGTGATGAAACCTATCACTGGCATAAATGTAGCGGATGTGATGCGATTAACGATAAAGCGGAGCACGCATTTGTGACAACTATAGTTGAGCCTGACTATGATCATCAAGGATATACACATCACGAATGTTCTATTTGTGAATACTCATATAACGATCATTATGTTGACCCATTAGAACATCATTATTCTTCTACTTGGTCTAAAGATGAATCCGCTCACTGGCATGCTTGTATCGATGAAGGATATGAAAGTTTGAGCAAAGATTATGCTTTACATGATTTTGGTGAATGGATTATTGATGACCCTGCGACCGAAGAACATGATGGAACTAGACATAGAATCTGTAACACATGTACTTATACTCAAATTGAGTCATATAAGTATCACGTTAAAAAGGCTGCAGAAAGAGTATATCTTCCTAATCCTGCGACATCATTATTTAAAGGTTACACCTATTCTTTATCACCGATAGTTATACCTAATGATGCTACTAAAAATGTGAAATATGAAATTGCTGATAGCAGCGTTTTATCTATAGAAAATAATTATGTACTAGGTAAAAACACCGGTAGTTCTTTAATTTATGCTTATAACGATAATAATGATGATGGTTCTAGAGATAATGATGAACCATTTGCAGTAATGTCTTTTACTATTAAAGAACCTGAAGAAGGAAAATCTGTTACCGTTCAAGATAGCATTACTATTAAAGTTGGCGAATCTAAAAAACTCACTTACTCTCAAACCGGAATTGATTCATTTGGTATGGAATACGGCTTTTATTCTGAAGATGAATCAATTTGTACGATTGCTAGTGGCGTAGTTAAAGGCCATAAAGCTGGGACAACTAGAGTATCTGTTTCCTTAAAAGGCTATAGAGCTTATTGCGTTGTCACTGTTATAAATAATGAAGATGAACATGGTTTAAGAGCTAGTGAAATTAAATCAGTTGATAATTTAGTTTTAAATAAAGGCGATAGCCAAACATTAACCTATGAAATTTTACCAGCAGGTAGTGTTGATAAATTGAGTTCTATTACTAGTAATAACGAAAGAGTTATCAAAGTTAACGTAGATAAATCAATTACCGCGATTAACGGAGGATCTGCTGTCGTTACCTTAACAACTGAAAATAATAAATTTACTAGAGTATTTGTAACAGTCAAAGATAACGCTAATCTTGAAAGTAGTTATTATAATAACTATTATGGCAATTTAACTTGGGAAAATGGTGAAGATTTAAAAGCTAAATTACATGCGATTATTTCTAAAGACGTTAAGCCATTAAAATATAACACCCCTAACTGGGAAACAAACCAAGTAGCGGATCAAGATTTATATGATTATTCTTTTGTAAATGCTATTTATAATGATTCCACAATTAGCAAAATTGCTACTGATTCAGGATGGCAAAGAGAGCACGCTTTTGCTGCTAGCTTAATGACTGGTTTTAGTACTGGTACTGCTGTTAAAGCTTTAGGTAGAGCTACTGACTTCCATAATTTATTTGCCGCTAGTGCTGGGGCTAATGGAAGCCGTGGCAATAAAAATCTTGGCTATGTTAATACTGAAAGTGCTGAATATTCTACAAAAGAGAATTGTGTATTTACTAGAAACGCCTTTGAACCAAATGATATTGATAAAGGTAGATTAGCTAGATCCATTTTCTATATGAGTGTGATGTATAACGCTCCTGAGTTAGTGGATATTGCTGAAACTTGGACTTATAGAGGAGATGACGTTGACGCTCATAGCGGCAAAACTAAGTCGTTACACATCAACTCTAATCAACAGGCTCTACAAGTTGTAGATGGATATGTTGACTATAATCGTATTTCTATTAACGAATTTATGTATCCTGAAGATGAAGTTAATATTCCTTATGTTAATTATTATCGCGATGTCATTAGAGCAGAAAATCCTTCTTTAGAAACAGATGATTATGATTTATTTAGAGAATTAGCGTACGAAAGATATTTATCAACCGCTATGCCATATACTATTGGCTATTTTTCAGACTTATTAAGATGGAACAGCCACGCTGTAGATTTACAAGAAGTACAACACAATGAATCAGTTTATTCTTATAACTGCACCGTTGGAGGAGGAAGACAAAATAATAGAAACCCATTTGTCGATTATCCTCAACTTGTGGATTATATCTTTGGTGAATTAAAAGATGCTGGTGGATCAATTAATGAACTCACCCCATCTTATTTAGCGTTAAATATGGATAAAGATGAAATTCATCATTACGCCGTTGAAAGTGATACTATTCCTGCTTTTGAATCAGGAAGTAAGCCAACAGTCGACGATTTTAATATCAAGGCAATTAAAAACGATTTAAGTGAAGGCATTTTAGATAAGTCTAAAATCAGTGTTGAAGATTATACCTTTACCGATGAAGACGTCACTACCGGAAAAGTGATTACAATAACTACTGATAAAAACACTTTATTAGTACCTTGTAAGGTTGTTAGTGAAGCAGTTATTACATTTGATACTTGTACCTTTAGTTATAAACCAGCCTCAGGAAATAGAACTGATTATGAAGGTAGCGATACAAACTGGGTTGCCAATTTCAACGGAACTAAATTTGACGTCACATTCGGGGCGTGGAGTAGTGCTAGAGGTTATTTCTCTAACGATAACACCGAAGGGATGTCCGGAGTAAAAATTGGATCTGGTACTAACAGATTAGAAACTTTAGTCTTTGAATCGCAACTAAGTTATACAAATGTTAATGCGCTATTCTTTTACGCAGCTGGAACAACTAATAGTTCAAATGTTTCATATAGTGTATATGTAAACAACGAATTGAAATTTAGCGGTTCAATTTCCGGAAGTACCATAAATGTAATAGGACAGACATTTGACGAAACTAGCGGAAAAGTAAAAGTTGAATTTAGCAATATTGCAGGTATTAAATTCTGCGGATTAGCATTTAATTATTAATTATATCGACATAGAAAGGACGTAAATATGGATTATAAAAGTACGTTACTAATGAATAAATCTAACTTCGAAATGAGAGGTAATCTTAATCAAAAAGAACCTCTTTTAGTTGAAGAATGGGAAAAAGAAAATATTTATGAACAAATGAACCTCAATAGAAAAGAGGCGAAAGAGTTTGTTCTTCATGATGGGCCGCCATACGCTAATGGAAATATGCATTGCGGCCACATGCTTAATAGAATCTTAAAGGATTTTGTCATCCGTTATAAGAATATGTGCGGATTTAAAACACCATTTGTTTTTGGTTGGGACACTCACGGACTTCCTATTGAAAACCAAGTGACTAAAAGTGGAGTGAATAGAAAAACTACTCCAATTGTGGAATTTAGAAAGAAATGTGAAGAATATGCTTTAAAGCAAGTCTCTAATCAAAAAGAACAAATTAGAAGACTTGGCTTAGTTGGTGATTTTGATAATCCTTATCTAACCCTTAAAAAAGAATATGAAGCTAGACAAATTGAAGCTTTTGCGAAGATGGCACTTTCTGGACTTATCTATAAAGGACTTAAACCAGTTTATTGGTCACCAAGTAGTGAATCCGCTTTAGCGGAAGCAGAAATTGAATACGCGGATGTTTTATCAAATTCCATTTATGTTGCTTTTAAAGTAAAAGATGGTAAAGGCTTATTAGACACTGATACATCTTTAATTATTTGGACCACAACTCCATGGACTTTACCTGCTAACTTAGCAATATCTGCTCATCCTGACTTTATATATGGTTTATATCAAACAAACAAAGGTAAATTTGTTTTCTTAAAAGAATTTGAAAAATCATTAAGTGAAGAATTAGGTTTTGAAGATGTCAAACTCTTGAAAGAGTTTACTGGTAAAGAATTAGAATTTGTGGTTTGTAAACACCCATTCTATGACCGAGATTCTTTAGTGATTGTTGGCACTCATGTCACTAATGACGCTGGTACTGGCTTAGTTCATACCGCTCCAGGGCACGGTGTAGAAGATTATCAAGTTTGTTTAAATTATCCTGGAAAAGGCTTAGAGCCATATTGTCCAGTTGATGAAAAAGGCTATATGATGCCAGGTACTGGAGAAAGAATCGAAGGCTTATTCTATGAAAAGGCTAACGATGTTGTTTTAGAAATTTTAAAAGAAAATGGTGCTCTTCTTAAACACACTACCTTTACACATAGCTATCCTCATGACTGGAGAACAGGTAAACCATTAATCTTTAGAGCGACCGCTCAATGGTTTTGCTCAATTGAGCCAATCAGAGAAGAATTATTAAAAATAATTCATGAAGTTAAATGGTATCCTTCTTGGGGAGAAAATAGAATGGTCAACATGATTAAAGATCGTGGTGACTGGTGTATTTCTCGTCAACGTGCTTGGGGTGTACCAATTCCTATTTTCTATGCCGAAGATGAGACTCCAATTATTGATGAAGTGGTCTTTAAGCACATTGAAGACTTATTTAGAGAACATGGTAGTAATATCTGGTATGAATTAGAAGCTAAAGAATTATTACCTAAAGGATACAGTAATCCTCATTCTCCTAACGGCAAATTCACCAAAGAAAAAGACATCATGGATGTCTGGTTTGATAGTGGGTCTAGCTGGAATGGAGTTTTAGTCGAAAGAGGAATTACATATCCTAGCGATTTATATTTAGAAGGAAGCGACCAATATCGTGGTTGGTTTAACTCTTCTTTAATTGTTTCTGTTGCTACTAACCATAAAGCCCCTTATCGAAGTGTGGTATCGCACGGCTGGGTTTTAGATGAGCATGGGGAACAAATGCATAAATCTAAAGGAAATGGGGTTGATCCAATTAAAATCGCTAATGTGTATGGCAGTGATATATTAAGACTATGGACTGCTTCTATTGATTATCAACAAGATGTCAGAATCGGTGATAACCTCATTAAACAAGTTGCAGAGCAATATCGTAAAATTAGAAATACATTAAAATTCATCTCTTGGAACTTAGTGGACTATGATACAAATAACGAAGCCAAAGAATTTGCCAAAGTTGATGAATATATATTAGCTAAACTTAATAGACTAGTTAGAGTTTGTAGGACTAGCTTTGATAAATATGACTTCTCTAGCGCAACTAGCGAGATATTTAACTTCTGTAGTAGTGATTTAAGTAGTTTCTACTTAGATATTTCTAAAGATGTATTATACTGCGAAGCTAAAGACTCTATTAGAAGAAAACAAACTCAAACAGTTTTATATAAAGTTGGCGAAACTTTACTTAGGATTTTAAATCCAATTCTTCCATTTACTATGGATGAATTTAATAAGAATCTTCCAGGAAGTAGAGCTAAAAACGTTCAGTATTTAGATTATCCAGCCTATAAAGAAGAAGATGACTCCTCTTTATTAGAAGAATATGAAAATATGCTTCGACTTAGAAGTGATGTTTTAAAAGCTTTAGAAGAAGCCAGAAACTTAAAAGTTATCGGCTCCGCTCAAGAAGCGTTTGTTTCTATTGCTATCTTAGATAATAAAGTAAAAGAAGTTGCCTCTAAATTTTCTTTAGAAGAACTAGCAAACTTATTCGTTGTTTCTGAAGTTGAATTAAAAGAAACTAACGGACAAAAAGAATACGAAGTCTCTAAAGTAGAAGTGAAGCATCATGATGGTAAGTTCTGCTCCAGATGCTGGAATTATTCTAAACTCACAATCATTCAAGAAGACGGCACTTATTTATGTCCAAGATGTCAGAAAGTGATTCATAAATAATGAAAGAGAAATTCAAAATTAAACTTAAATGGTTTCTTTCTTCCTTTATTTGGTTAGGATTAATATTTTTAATTATCGATATTATCTCTAAAAACGTTGTTGTTAGCGCTTATAAAAGTGGCACTTTAGGAGATGGTGGAGCGGTAATTATTCCTAATTTTTTAAGAATCCAATATGTCATCAATAACCACTTTGTATTTGGTTTGGACCTATTTAAAAACGATGTCGCTACAAGAATTGTCTTTGTGATCGTCGCGCTTGGTATTTCCGCTGGAATCATCGTTTTCCTAGTAAAAAAGTGGGGTAAAGTTAATAAGTTTTATAAAGCATGTCTTATGATGATTATTGCTGGGGCAGTTGGTAATTCTATAGATCGCATTTTCTATACCTCAAATTATTTAGCTTCTCCAGTCACTGGTGTTGTTGATTTTATTGATTTTTATGGAGTATGGAAGTTCCATTTTAATATCGCTGATGTCTCTGTTGTAGTTGCGGCTATTATGCTTGTTATTTATATGATTGTTACAGAAATTATTGAAGCTTATAGAAAAAGCAAATTACAACCTAAAACAATAGAAGATAATGTTAAAATTGTGTCTAAAACTGAACAAGAAAAGAATAAATTTTTAGAAAAGAAAGATCATAAAGATGAATAGAATTGTGGTAGACGAATCTAACTCTAATCAAAGATTAGATAAGTTTTTATCTACTTATTTTAGCGAACTTTCTAGATCTCATGTTGCTAAATTAATTGATGATGAGAATTGTTTAGTAAATAAGAAAGTTATTAAATCATCTTATAAATTAAAAACTGGTGACGTTATTGAAATAAATATTCCAGAAGCTAAGGAATTAGAAATCGAAAAAGAAGATATTCCTTTAGATATTGTTTATGAAGATAGCGATATTTTAATTATTAACAAACCTCAAGGAATGGTGGTTCATCCTGCTAATGGACATTATGAACATACTTTAGTGAACGCAATTTTACATCACTGCCATGATTTAAGCGGTATTAATGGAGTGATGAGGCCAGGAATAGTGCACCGTATTGATAAAGACACTAGTGGGTTAATATGCGTTGCTAAAAATGATAAAGCTCATTTATCTTTAGCAGAGCAACTTAAAGATCACACAATGTCTAGAACTTATATTGCTTTAGTTAAAGGTGTTATTACTGAAAATACTGGGGAGATTAATTTACCAATTGGAAGAGACCCTCATAACCGTCAAAAGATGGCGGTAACTCGTTCTAATTCAAAAGAAGCAATTACTTACTTTAAAGTTTTACAAAGATTTAGTGACCACACCCTAGTGGAGTGTCACTTAAAAACAGGTAGAACTCATCAAATTAGAGTGCACCTTTCTTATATTGGTTATCCTGTAGAAGGAGATCCCTTATATAGCGGAAGAAAATATGACACCTTATATAAAAACGGCCAATTGCTGGTGGCCGTTGGTCTTAGATTAATTCATCCATCCTCTAATAAGGAGATGGAATTTAAGATTGATTTACCAGATTACTTTAAAGAAGTAATAAGTCAATTAGAATAGTTTTTAAAGTTTTGTTTTACTAATTTATCGAATTCCTCTTGTCCGACTTTGTCTAAGAGGATTTTTTTAAATTCATCGGCCTTTTTACCAGCGCCAAAAGGGAACTCTAAACCGTATTTAGCTTCTAATTTATCTTTTTCTAGTAAGAAATAGTATCGGGCAATCACACTAGCGATAGCAACACTAGGGAATCTAGATTCACCTTTTGTTTTAAATGATATTCCTTTTAAAATTGGTTCATCCTTCTTATTAAGATAAGAATAATATCTTTCTTCAGAAACAAATTGGTCAACATAGATAGCAATAACATCGATATATTCTTTATGGAGATTATTTAAAGCACGGTTATGCATTTTAGCTTTTAAGGAGTTTAGATTTTCGCCTTTAGAAATCATTTCGTTATATTTTTCATTTGGTAAAGTAAGTTTTGAAAACTTAAATTCTTTGATTAATATTGGACCAAGCTCTCTAATTTTTTTATCAGATAATTTCTTAGAATCGGTAACCCCTAATTCTTTTAATCTTTGATATTGGTGGCTATTCATATATGCAGCGACCACAATCATTGGCAGATAAAAATCACCAACCCCGACTTCGTCGCTTCCGATTTGTTCACCAAAATCAACAATATGGATTTTCTCTTCTTTCTTTTTATTTTCAAGAGTGACTTCGCCCCATTTAGAAGCTTCTATATGTCCATTTGGTCCAGAAAATACAACTGATCTTTTGGCTTTTTTAGAGACATAGCCTCTAATAGTGGCGCCTTCTAAAACTGCGACAAAATCTAAATATTCTCCTACTTCTCCAGTAGAGTAAGAAGAATAATATTCTTTAATCTTTTGATATTCTTCAATAGAAAACTTTAGAGCAATCGAATCCATATATATTAACTCTATCAATTTTGTTCTAAAATTTATAGCGAAATCATATAATAGTAGGTATGCAACAAGTCGAGTTAACTCTAGAGTTTTATAAAATTAGAGAATTTCTAAAGGAATACGCAAAAACTGAATTAGGAAGAGAATACATTGATTCTATTTCTTTTAGTAGTGATAAAGTGTACATCCAAAAAGAATTAGATTTTCTCAAAGAGATGATGGATTTGCTTTCTAGATATAGTGACTTACCTATATCTACAAGTGTTTCTATTTTAAAACTTATTGATATCGCTAAAAAGACAGCCTTAATGACTCCTCAAGATCTTAACCATGTCTCTAACGATATTGAAACATCAATTAAATTAATTAGACATTTAGATAAAATAAAAAATGATTTTCCTTTAATTAGTGAACTTTGTTCACACTTTAGTGATTTATCATCCTTAAATAAAGAAATCAAAAGAGTAATTACTCCTCAATTAACAGTAAGTGACAACGCTTCTAGCGAACTTAAGGCTATTAGACAAAAGATTAAATCTTTAGAGTCTCAACTTAATAGTAGAATCACTAGTATTGCCACTAGTTATTCTTCCTATTTAAGCGATGTTAATCTCACGATTAGGGAAGGACATTTTGTTTTACCAGTAAAAACTGGCTTTAAGAATAAAGTTTTAGGTATCGTTTATGATGTTAGTGATAGTGGTAATACCACATTCATTGAACCTTTAGAAATTGTCCAAATCAATAATGACATTGCTTCTAAAAAGATTGAAGAAAATGAGGAAGTAAGAAAAATTCTAAAAGGACTAACCGCTTTAGTGTTACTACAAGAAGGCGAAGTGATTAAAAATAATGAGATTATTGCTCGACTTGATTTTTTATCTTCTAAAGCGAGATACGCATTAGAAAATGAGATGAATGTCGCTAAATTATCGGATAAAGCAGAGATTCATCTTTTAGATGCTCGTCATCCTTTAATTGATAAAGCTAAAGTTGTTAGTAACGATTATCATCTTAATTCTGATAAAAGAATCGTGATTATCTCTGGCCCTAACGCTGGAGGAAAAACGGTCTCTATTAAAACTGTAGGCTTACTTGTTTATATGAATCAAAGCGGTTTAGCTCTACCAGTAAGTAAAGCCGAATTAGGAATAGTGAAGAATATCTATTTAGATATCGGAGATAATCAGTCACTAAGCGATAACTTATCAACATTCTCCGCTCATATGAAAAATATTGGGGAGATTTTAGATGTTGTTAAAGGCACAGATTTAGTCTTGTTAGACGAATTAGGTACAGGCACCGACCCTAAAGAAGGAGAATTAATTGCGTTAGGAATCGTGAAATATTTAGAAGCTAAAAAACCACTTTGTCTAATTTCATCTCACTATTCAAAAATTAAAGAATACGCCTTTATTAGTGAAAATATTGAAAATAGTTCTATGCTATTTGACGAATCAAAATTAGTCCCAACTTATAAATATAAATATTCTATTCCTGGTAAATCGTATGGCATTGAAGTAGCCTCTAGATATGGCATTAAAGACGAAATTATTGCGGAAGCAAAAAAAGAATTAGAAGAGAACTCTAATAATCGTTTTGAAAATCTACTTAAAATCCTACAATCAGGAGTGGAACAAAACGAACGTCTAAAAGACGAACTAAATAAAGAAAGAGAAAATCTAACTAGAGAACAAAAAGCCTTAGAAATCGCCCAAAAGAGTGTTCAAAATCAAAAAGATCACCTTTTAGAGGAAGTGAAAAACGAAAAAGAACAAATTATCTCTTCTACTAAAAAAGAAATTGAAGAAATAATTAAGGCCCTATCTAAAGATGATATTAAACTCCATGAAGTGGTAGAACTTAAAAAGAAAGTCGAAAATCTTCAAGATGATATCGAGACTATTTTCTATAACGAAGAAATTTCTATAGATGATTATGTTTCTATGCCAAGTATGAATTTAGAAGGTAGAGTCATTAGACTTAAAGGTAATAAGGCCACTTTAATGAGTATAGACGGCTTTGAAATTCAAGTTGAAAAAAATAAACTTCATAAAATAGAAGCTCCTAAAGTTAACATAGTTAAAAATAGAAATGAACACTATGAAGATCGAATAAACACCAATGTCGGATTAGAGTTAAATATCATTGGTCTACACAGAGATGAAGCATTAGACGCTTTAAAGAAATATATTGATGCTTGTATGGTGAAGAATTTAAAACAAGTTCGTATCATTCATGGCTTTGGTAGTGGAGTCCTCCGTAAAATGACTCATGAATATTTATCATCTTTAAAAGGAGTGAAATTCCGCTTAGGAGATATTCATGAAGGTGGAAGTGGAGCGACAGTGGTAATTTTCCATGACTGAAAAAATTAAAGTTTTAATCTCTAACTTAAAGCACTCTCCCGGAGTGTATTTAATGTATGATAAAGATAATACAGTTATCTATGTTGGCAAAGCCAAAGACCTTCAAAAGCGAGTATCTCAGTATTTCTTAAGACCTCAAGCTGGCAAGGTTTTTAAGATGGTCCAAAATGTCGATCACTTTGAAACCATTATTGTGCAAAATGAAAAAGAAGCTTTAGTTTTAGAAATGAATCTAATTCATCAATATTATCCAAGGTTTAATATTTTATTAAAAGATGGTAGTCACTACCCATATATTGCCTTAAAAAAGAAGGGTGATGTCACTTTATCTATTAAAAGAAATAATAAAGATAAAAACTATGATTATTATGGACCTTTCCCTAATAGTGGAGCGGCCTATAAAATGGTGGACCTTATCAATAAAATCTACCCAATTAGGAAATGTCGAAATATCCCAACAAGTGTTTGTCTATATTATCATTTAGGGCAATGCCTAGCTCCATGCGTCAATAAAATTGACGAAAGTGTTTATGATTCTTTAAGAAGCGAGATTAAAGAATTTCTTAACGGTAACAATCATCAAAAAGTGATGGAACTTAAAAATAAGATGAATGAGGCAAGCGCTAAACTTGAATTTGAACTTGCCCAAGAATATAAATCTTTAATTGATTCTATTGAGCATATTAATACTTCTCAGTCCGTAGAAACTAAGGATAAAACAGATCGAGACATCTTTGCCTATTCCACTAGAAATGGTTATTTATCTCTAGCCTTCTTAATTTATAGAAAAGGGATGTTACTTGGTAAAGAAGCTCATGTTGTAGAAGAATTTGGTGACACTGAAGAGCAGGTTATTGATTTAATTACTCAGTTATATGAAAGGTGTCCTTTACCAACGGAAATAGTGATTAATTCAGAAAGTATCGCTAAAGAATTAGAAGGATATTTAGATGTTAATGTTTCTTCAGTAAGTAAAGGAAAGGTCTATGACCTTATTTTAAGTGCGAAAAGTAATGCGGATAACGCTTTAGATGAATATTTCTTATCTTCTAAACTTGATACCGATAAAATCGCTTTAATAGAAGAATTAGGGAAGTTATTACAAATCAAAACCCCATATCATATCGAATTATTCGATAACTCACATTTACAAGGCTTTTCTCCTGTAGGAGCGATGGTGGCTTATATTAACGGAGAAGCCGCGAAAAACTTATACCGTAAATTTAAAATTGAACATGAAGAATCTCGAGATGATTTTGCCTCAATGAAAGAAGTTATCACTAGACACTATTCAAGATTAAAGTCTGAAAATAAAAAGATGCCTGATCTAATTTTAGTCGATGGTGGACTTCCTCAAGTTAGAAGCGCCACTCAAGCTTTAGAAGATATAGAAGTCTCTATTCCGGTATTTGGTTTATATAAAGATGATAAACACTCCACAAGTGGATTAATTGATATAGAAGGTCAAGAATATCCAATTAACGATAAGAAATTATTCTTCTTATTAACCAGAATGCAAGATGAAGTACATCGCTTCGCTATAACTTTCCATAAGCAAAAAAGAAATAAAGCGATGACTGTTTCTATTTTTGAAGATGTTAAAGGCTTAGGTAGCAAACGAAGAGAACTGTTAGAGCATTTCTATCCAGATATTAATTTATTAAAAGAAGCATCAATAGATGATTTAAGTCAAATCTTGCCTAGAGATGTCGCTGTTGCTCTATATAACAAGCTACGAGGGAATTAATAAATTAAACTTGAAAAATATCTTGTTCTTGTGGATAATATATAAGCGCTTAGCAAATTTGCCCTCGTAGCTCAGTTGGATAGAGCAACTGCCTTCTAAGCCGTAGGTCAGGCGTTCGAGTCGCCTCGAGGGTACCATTTCAAGTTTTCCAAGTTAATAACTTGTGAGAATACAGAACAGTACTACGTAGTAGTACTTTTTTGTTTATATGGAGACAATCAATGAGCAAAAGAAAAGCCCAATTTATCAAAATGGGCAGAATTCGAACAGTCGGTCAATTAGACCTCAACGCGACTCCAAACCAACTCGAGTCGCATTTAGGGTGCCTTTTACCTATTAAAATAGATTCCAAAGTCCACGTTGTATAACTGTGCTCTTACTTTGATTTGATATTTACTATTTAAGACTTTAGGCAAGTTCAATAAATCTAAATTCTCAATATCCTCGTTTCCAATAATGAAAGTCAAATCAGTTCTCGACTTGATAATTACCTTTTTAAAGAGTTTTCTGAAATTAGGATCATATTCGGTCATTGAGAGTTCATTGATTGTTTTCATCGTTTCTTTAATCATTCTTTCATAGCTTTCATGCGTTAAAAGCCGATTTTCAAGCATCTTCTTTTCGTTCATGAGATTTTCTACCTGTCCAGTAATTTCATCGCTTAATGCCCTGTATGCCTCATTGTGTTTGCCACTATAGGTTGCAATTTTAGATTTCAATAAATCGATTTGAGTATTGATTAAGGAGATTTTGTCATTTATAGGTTGCAAATCCTCATTAAAAGCATCTGTCATTAATTTCTTAAAAAGTAGTGGTTCATTTTTAATTATTTTGATTTGCTCCAGGATTATGTTTCTTAAATCGTGAATAAATACTGATTCGCTTTCTCTACACGTCAACGTTGAACGGTTAGAACTGCAAGTTAAGGTATACCTTATTCCATCATTTGCATTGCTTAATCTTTTAATAAAGAAGTTCTTTTTACAATATGGGCAAACCCCAAAACTAGATTCTGGCCAAGGTTCAGGTTTCTTCATACCTTTAGCCTTTCCCATTTTTTCTCTGCGTTCTTCCCTTAAGGCACATGCAGCATCCCAAGTTTCTCTAGTAATAATTGGTTCATGCCCATCTTTTACATAGTAATCATCAACCTCGCCTCTATTGACTACCATGGTGGTGGCGGCTACTTTTGGAGCGAATGTCTTATGGAGATGGCAATCTCCGACATACTTTTCATTTCTAAGGATCCCTGAGACTGTGCTTTCATTCCATTTGGTATTTCCTGCAGCTGTTTTGTATCCTCTTTCCATCATTGTTCGGATGATGAATTGATAACTAAGGCCTTTAAGATACATGTCAAAGACAAGCCTAACTATGTTAGCCTCCTCTTCAACGATATATAATTCTCCGTTTTCGTCATAGCGATAACCAAGCATTGATTCTACAGGCAATCTATAGATTCCTTTTTTCATTCTGTTATCAACTGACCATTTTACGTTTTCCGCCATGTCTTTAGCTTCACATTCAGCTAGATGCGCATACATTTGAAAAGCAACAGTAGAAGATGCGTCTAAAGATGAGATGTTTTCTTTTTCTAAAAACAATTCAACACCTTTAGTTCTTATCTGGTGGACTGCTCCGATAACATCAGTGACGTTTCTACCAAATCGTGATATCGATTTAACTAGGATAATATCAATCATTCCATTCATTGCTTTTTCAATCATGTTTTTAAATTGTTTTCTTTTGTTTAGCGATGTGCCAGAAATCCCTTCATCAGCAAAGACACCAGCAAATTCCCAGTCTGGGTTTTCTAAAATTAAAGTAGTGTAATAGTCTATTTGGTTTTCTAGACTCATTTCAGCTTCATATTTATCAGTGCTTACTCTAGCGTAAGCGGCCACTCTTAATTTTCTTCCATCTTGAGGAATTGGATGTAGTGTTCTAAGCATATTATTTACCCTCCAAAATTACTGTCTCATAAGCGACACAATAACCGTCTGAAACATATGTGTTTTTCATTTTAGGTTTCATTGAGTTCTTTAAAGTCTCAATTTGCGATTCTGAAAGTGAATCAAAATTGGATCCTTTTAAAATAAAGCGTAATGAACCATCCTTTTTATGGATTACTTGGTAGATGATGTCTCTCATAGAAGGAACATCAAAATCCATGTCGTTTTTGTTTAAAAAGAGTTCAATTTGCTTTTTATTTTTTATTAAACTGAAGTTTTTCTTCGCTAGATTCTCATATCGAATCACTTCGTTTTGAAGATTTTTTAGTTTAGTTTTTAAGATTTTAAACTTGCTATCATAACCAACCATCTCGATTGAGTTTACTTGCTCTTTTACTAAGTCATTGATTTCCTTTTTAGTATCTTCGATTTGGCGATTTAATTTATTAATTTCGGGAATGTAATTATCGCTACTAAGTTCATCGACCAAATTCATTGTAAAAGAACTAGAAATTGAATCATTTTGTTTAATTTCATTAATTAACTTCTTAGTTATTTCTTTCAATGCATGATAAGGAATAACATCAGAAGAGCATTCTTTATAATTTAAGTCTTGTTTAGACCTACCTTTGCAGGTTAACACAATTTCTTTGTTATGAGCGTATTGAATTCTTCTAAGTGTTCTTCCACATTCCTCGCAAACAACTAATCCAGCAAGAGGAAAGTAATTACTATGAGTAGGAGTTTCTTTATCTCCTCTTTTTAAGATAAGTTGAACCAAATCAAAAGTTTCTTCATCGACGATTTTTGGATGATGATCCCTAATAGTGTACATTGGTTCAATTCCGTTATTTTTCACTTGCTTATGAGTAAGTGGGTCGAGGGTTACTGTTTTCTGATGAATAACAAATCCTTTATATTTTTCGTTTGTTAATATCCTATGGATAGTGTTAGGCCTCCATTGGAATTTTCCTTCTTTGTCGTCGTTTTTCATTAGTTCGACAATTTGCCTATACGTGTATCCTTGTAAAAAATAGATAAAAACATTCTTTGCTAATTGAGCATCATCATTCAAATACCAAGTACCATCATCGGTTCTTGAATATCCGATAACCTTTTTAACAGGGACTTTAAGGCTATTTTTCTTCATCCTTTTTCTAACTCCCCATTTAACGTTATCACTAATGTTGATTGATTCAGATTCAGCAATAGATGCGTACATCGTTAAAATCAAATTGACGTTATCTCGGTTTGTCATGATGTTTTCTTTTTCAAAGAAAATACTGACATTTTCAGCTGCTAATTTTCTAACATAAGTAAGCAAATCAACAGTGTTTCTAGCAAATCTAGATATTGATTTGGTAAGGATTAAATCTATCTTTCCATTATCGGCATCGTGGATCATTTGCAAGAATCCTTTTCTATGCTTTACTTGAGTACCAGAAATGCCATGGTCTGCATACATCTTCACAAATTCCCATTCAGGGTTTTGTTTTATTCTGCTTTCAAATTCTTCTTTTTGAAATTCAAAGCTGTTCCTTTGGTCTTCTAAATCTGTAGAAACTCTAGCGTAAGCGGCCACTCTAAGTTTGATTTTCTTACCAGTTACTTGGTCAATTCTAATCTGCTCTTTTTTAGGCGTGACTATAATTTCCATACTGACTCCTTTCTACATACATATTCGCTCTTTTTCAAGTATATATCAAAGATATATACTTTCATTTTCATATTTTAGACCTAGTTTTTTTCGAGCTTTATTAAGCAAAAAGGTGGCTTGTTCTTGATCTATAAATTTATTTTCTTTAAGAAGTAAAATCTTGCTTTTTACATCTATATATAATCTTTCATTTTCTTTCATAAGGATCTCCAAGCAATGAAACCAGAAGACAATAAAAAGGTGGAACCATGATGATTCCACCCCTTAAGAAAGGATTACTTGAGTCAGAAGAACCCTTTTGAACAGCGACTATAATTTAGCATTTTAATAGACGTCGTCTCAATGGCCCAGTTAGGCAAATTTAAAAGAATCCTTCAACTTGAAATCTTTGTTCTAGTTTTCCTTGATATAAACCAAATATTAATAAATCTTCTCTTTCGTTTTTCTTAATAAGAACAAGTTCTCCATCCTTATCAAAGTAGACAGTGTCTCCTCTTTCATAGATTTTAGCGATGTAGTACTTATTTCTAAATCTAAAGAGCATTGTTTCACCGGACACTAAAGTGTCGCTTCTTAAGAAAGTTAATATATTCAATCCATCATGAGCGAGGATTACATTGTCATGAAGAGTGGTGACTTTTGTCCTGGCTCTTCTTTTTACTATGCCTTCTTCAACTTTAAAGGACTCAAAAGAAATGGTGGAGTCAACCTTTCCTCCATATGCGTTAGAAACTAAATCATCTAAAGAACAAGTATAAAAATTCGCTAAATTGATTAGCATATTTAAACTTGGCTCTCTAACTCCGTGTTCGTAGTTGTAGTAGGTCTTTGGAGAAATACCTAATGCTCCACAGACTTCCTTAATAGAGAGTCTTTTTCTTTCACGAATATACTTCAGGTTATTACCAATTTCTTTGGTGGACAGCTGTTCAATGTTCATAATATTCACCCTTAAAAATGTTATAAAAATTATAGTCTGCGAAATGAAGAAAATCAATTAAAAACGCCATTTTTACCGCTTTCAATTTTATACAAAGTATAACTTTAATTTTCAAAAATTATTTTCGGTACAATATGAAGAAAATCGCCCTTTTTGAAAAATCGGAGTTTTCAGTCACTTTTTCCCTTATTAAAATATGCTCCAAGACAGAAGCTGCCGAAAGAAAGGAGGAAAGTGTGAATAGCAACCGTGATTTAGTCGTTAAAAGAAGAGACTATTTAATCAAAAGACAAAAAGAACTCGGCTTATCCAATCAAGAAGCTGCAGAACTTTTAGATGTTTCTTTAAGGTATTATGCGCGATTAATCGATGGTGTACGTGGCAGATATTTGTCTGCGTCACTCATGAAACGAATCTGTAAGAGGTTCGGTTTTAGTGGTGACACCCTTTTAGATCTGGAGTCAGATTTTCAGGAGCAGCTATTGAATATAAAAAAGACCACATAGAGGAACGAGCTCTATATGGTCCAGGTAACTTGAAATCGCTACCGCTCCATATATTCATATAAACCCAGAAAAATATCAAGGTTGTTTATAAATGAAATTAGAAGATGATATCCGTGAGTATGTAACAATACTCTCCTTAAGGAGCAAGAGTCCTAAAACGATTAAAACGTATAAAAGGATCCTCGGCGACTACTTGGACTATTGTCAGACTAACCATATAGAACAGCAAACTAAAGAAACAATCCTTGAGTATAAAAACTATTTAGAAGATCCAGATAGACAGCTAAGTTCCAACACCCTGAAACTCATATATTCTTGCCTTAGGCAATTTTATAAGTCGATGGCGATGATTGGAAGAAGTGAGCACATTGCGTTATTTCTTGAAAGTGACGATAGGGGAGAAGATACCGAATTCACTAAAGGATTCCTTACTCTTACCCAAGTCAAAACTTTAATCAAACATGTCGTTAGAAGAGCGAAACGAAAGAATCACACGATTAGCGATATTAGAAACAAGGCGATAGTGTGGCTCATGTTAACTACCGGTGTTAGATGCATTGAAGTAGAAAGAGCGAATAAAAAAGACATCCGAATTATCGATGAAGATAAAGGTGTTGTCATGCTTTCTGTACAAGGAAAAGGTAAGAAAAAGAAGAGTCAATTTGTGATGCTTGAACATCATACTTATGAGGCTATTCAAGAATACCTCTCTTTAAGAGAAGATGATAAACCAGCCTTATTCTTAACTCATCCTAACAATTCAATGAAACGAACTAAACGCATAACTTCTCCGATTGTATCTATAACTATCAAAAATCTACTAAGAGAAATAGGTATCGACCAACCAGATATCACAGCGCATTCTCTTCGTCACACAACAGCAATGATGTCAATTGATGAATTAGGTTTAAATCTAGATAAAGTTCAACAAACATTACGTCATAGCGATCCTAAAGTGACCATGATTTACGCGAAGACTGGTTCTCGTATATCTAGCGGGGTAGAAGAGCACCTAGGTGACTTATTCAGTTCTGAAAGGAAATAGCAATGCTAAGAAAGGAAACGAACAGATGCTATTTTCTAAAGAAATGGAAGGCAGAGGAATCCTTAGATTTACTCAAGCCGACCAAAGAGTAGTGTATTGCTTAAATGACTTATGCCACTTACTTGGTATTAAGTACAGCAATAAGATTCGCGGTGAACTCCATAACAAATATGTTTATTTTTTAACCGTGAAAGAAAATGGAAAGCTGATAAAGATGAGATTTGTCGATATCAGCAATCTAAATATTTTATCTCGATTTGCAACCGACACTGCTAAAGCAGAATCATTCAGTAAGTGGTTTTCTGAAGAGATATTCCCTTTATCAATGAAAGACGACGTCTTCAATTTAGAAACCATCACCGATATGAATGTTGCAATGGCGCTTTTATCCGAATATGAGGATCTAAAGTTTAAAGTCAGACAACTCGAGTATAAAGAAAGGAAAGATAAGATTTATCTAGATTCTATGGAAGAACTTTTAGGCCATAAAAATATGATTTCTCTTAATGTCTATTATGATGACGTTTTTGAGCGTGGCTATCCTAAAGGTAAGTTCTATGCGATGCTTAGAAATCACGGGATCTTAACTGAAGATAACAAAGTTAGTCAGGAATATTTAGATAATGGTCGATTCGTTAAGATGAGGACCAGTGCGACTGTTGGAAATAAAACTACAACAATCGATGTCATCTTTATTTCCAAGTCAGGAATCAATCTCATTGAACAGTTACTCGCAAACTATGAAGGAGAACAAAATGTCAATGAATGAAATTGAATCTGATGATTTACAGTGCTATACGCTAGCAGAAGCATGCGAAAAGCTTCAGCTATCTACGACTACAGCTGTAAGGCTTATAAAAGAAGGGAAATTAAGAGCCTTTAAGAGTGGTCATGGTTGGCGTATTTCACGAGCGGCACTAAATGATTTTATTAGTGCTCAAGAAGCGAAGATTACTAAAAAATGACGTTGAATTTAATATAAGTTATATCAAGTGTAAACATAGTTTATCTCGCTAACTTCATATTAAAACTCATAAACAAGTAATCAGAACTTATCAAAATTTTTGGAGGTCATTTTAATGTACAAATATGGCTAGACCAGAGAAAGAAAGTTTCGACTATTTCTCTTTGGATGTTAATTTTTATGAAGATCCAAGAATTCAAGATTTATTTGATGAATATGGAGGCTTTGCTGAAATCATATACATCAGGATTCTTTGTATGGTGTTCTCTGATCATGGTTACTATACCAAAATGACTGAAGAGCAACTGGCTAAGAAGATGTATCGTATATTGAAGGGAAAGTATTGTCCTTCTTATTCTAGCGTGGAGGCAATTATCGCTCATATGGCAGATAGTAATCTTGTCGACAAGGCTATGCTTAGCGCGGGAGTCGTGACCTCACACGGAATTCAAATAGCATTCATGAATATGGCTATTCGATGTAAAAGGCGTAAAAAGATTACGGAATTTTCATTATTGTCTGAAGCTGAAATGGTGGAATTCAATATCAAAGAAGAAGACATTAATTCGGAAGAAACTAGGGTTATTACGGAAGAAACCTTAGTTAATTCGGAAGAAATGCAACAAAGTAAAGTAAAGGAAATTAAAGAAAAGAAAAGTAAAAAAGATAAATTAAAGATGAATTTAGATATAGAGTTTTACGAAAATTATTTTGAACCAAGCAAGTGGACTAAAGTCCTTATCGATAATGGACTCATATCTGATTCTGATTTAAAGATTCCTAGTTACAACGCTTTATTTAAAGAAGTCATTAATAGTTACAAAGTAACTGATATGGCTAGAGCCTTTGGATACTTAGTTGCGTATCTAAAACATCCGTCTTACCGAATTGATGATATGTATGCCTATATTAGACATGCATTAATTAACAACACTGACTGGGTTTCCCATGAAGATGAAAGAACAGCTTATTTTGAACAGTTATCTATTCAATTGGAGGAATATAAAAGGCAACAGGAAACTGAAGCTAATAAACACCACGATGATGACGACTTGCCGTTCTGAATTCTATGAATGGATTAAAAAAGTCAGAAAAACTAACTGGACTATTAAGTCCCTTGAACAGCGAAGAGAGCATTTTGCTCATATATGGTATTCAATAGGTGGACCGACATTCGACCAAACTGGTGGCCACAGTAATGATCCATTTTATGTGAGAGGAATGAACGCTCTTGATAAGATGCTAGAAATCGATAAGAAACTCGATGAACTTGAACCTGTAATAGTGGAATATAACAAGTTTTATGATTCCTTACCGAATAAGTATCAATTGATTCTAACAAACGTTATGTTTTATGAACCTTCTATGGTTTCAATAGCGTACTCTCTTCATTGTTCTCGTACTATGGCCTATAAACTAAAAGACCAACTTATAGATAAATGGAGCGAAAGAAAGAAGTGAATTAAACGCCTTATTCATTGGGTGTTTTCTTAAATACTAATAGTTAAGAAAGCAGAAATGTGGTATATTTCTATTTGAACTTGGCATTTAAGCCTTATACATACTTGAGTCGGAGGTTTTGTATGGCTACTAATTGGGATCATCTTGCTAGTGGTGAAGCACTAGCCGAAGCAGCAGCGATAAGAAGTAAGGATGGCGTTGAAGAAAAAGTAAGCGCCGAATTAGTCGCTTCTAAAGAAGCTCAAGGGTGGACAGTTAAGAAAACATATAAAAACGGATCTGCATTAATGGTGTTACCGAAGAAGATTGGTGATGCTTTTGAAGATGAAGTCTGGATGATTTTTTATAAAATGGGCTTCACCGTAATGAATGCTGATAGACATTTTAAACTTTCCTATTCAGAGGAATATCCCGACTTAACCAAACAATTAGATGTTATCGCCATAGATGATGAAACTTGTTTATTTATTGAGTGTAAAGAAACTGAAAAGTTTGAAAGAAATAAATCATGGCTACAAGAAATTGCTGAAATGGAGAGTAAGTATAAAGGACTTATTAGAGAAATTAGTAAGGAATATCCTGGAAGAAAATTTAAATACATTTTTGCAACTAAAAATTATGTTCTTGGTTCCCAAGATAGAGATAGACTTTCAAATGCTAAAATTGCTTATTTTGATGATGAAACAGTAAGTTATTATAAGGCTTTAGTTGAACATTTAGGTTCAGCTGCAAGATATCAACTTTTAGGTAATCTATTTGCACATCAAACAATAAAAGGGATGGACGAGAAGATTCCTGCAATTGAAGGAAAAATGGGAGGATATACATATTATTCCTTCCTTATTGAACCTGAGAGGCTTCTTAAGATTTCATACATTCTTCACAGAACTAACGCTAATCATGATTTGATGCCAACTTATCAACGTTTAATTAAAAAGGACAGATTGAAAAAAATCCGCGAATTTGTTAATAATGGTGGATATTTTCCAAACTCACTCATTATTTCGATTGATGCTAAAAACGGACTTAGATTTGATAGAGCGTCACAGAACACTTCATCTGTCTCAAGAATAGGTACTTTGTACCTACCTAAAGAATATCAATCTGCGTATGTTATTGATGGACAGCACCGTTTGTACGGATATTCTGAGTCTAAATTTGCTTCAACAAACACTGTCCCTGTAGTCGCTTTTGTTAATATGGATAAAGATGAACAGGTAAGAATGTTCATGGATATTAACGAAAATCAAAAAGCTGTTTCTAAGTCTTTAAGAAATACTTTGATTATAGACTTAAATTGGGATTCACCTGATTTAGCAAAAAGAAAAGAAGCGGTTATTTTACATATTTGTCAGAAACTTGGCGAAGATAAAGATTCTCCATTATATGGAAGAGTTGTCACTGGCGAAAACACTGTCACCGATAGAAGATGCATCACAATTGAATATTTAAAAAACGCAATCGAAAAAACATCATTCTTTAACAAATATAAAAAGAATGAGATATCTGAACACGGAGTTTTAGATAGAACAGAGAGCAAAGAAACTGCCGAGACTATCTATCCATTTATAAGAAAGTCACTTGATGTAATTGAACAATTCTGTCAAGAAGAATGGGAAAAAGGCTCAGCTGGTTATTTGACCATAAATAACATGATGGTCGCTGTAATTAGAATTATTGGCGATATTGTTGATTTAGTAATTAAAAAATACAATTTGCCATCTGTGATTTATGATGTCGATGATTTATGGAACAAATGTGAAGATTGGATTGTTTCACTCGCTGACACAATTAATAATTTACCAATTGAAAGAAGAAACGAAATTAAAACAGCTAAAGGTGGTAGTGCTAAGGAGACATCCTGGAGAACCCTTCAAGTTGCTTTTAACCACAATAATAGTGAGTTTACAAATGATGATTTGGAAAAATATATAAATGAATATTGTGTTGACTACAATCCAGAGGCGTCTGAATTTGTGTCTAAAATCAAACAAAAGATTATATCTTGCGTCAAAGAAAAATTTATTGAAAATGATAACTGGCAAAACGAACTTATCCCTGAAGATTTAGCTTTGAGGGTTAGCAAAGATATTGCTGCTTTGAAAGTTAGAAATTCTCGAAATGGTGTAGAAAGAGATATTGAGTTCTGGGAGATGATTGGTTTTGATGACGTTGGTAAAATTGCATGCTATAAATCAAACTGGACTTTATTCTTGAGAGACATTTTGGTGAATCCTAATGATCAAAAGAATAGAGCAGAAACACTCGAATGGTTGAAGTCCATGACTTATTCAGAATCAAGAATAAGTAATGGCAAGCAAGTAACGAGAACAGAATTTAAGAGAATAAAGGAAATTTACGATTGGCTTATTGGAACTGAATAAAATGGAACCAGTATTAAAATGGGCTGGTGGAAAAAGAAAACTAGTCACAAGTATCATTCAACTTATAGATTTAAAACAACTTAACAATCACAGATTGTTTGAACCATTCTTTGGAGGTGGTTCGTTAACTTTTTCATTGGAATGCGAAAAGGCCACAATAAACGATTTAAATCCAGAATTATATAACGTCTACATTCAGATTAGGGATAATCCTGATGAATTAATAAAGGCACTTAAAATTCATAATAAAAATCATTCACATGATTACTATTACAAAATCAGAAATTTAGATCGACTCGCCTCTTATAAAAAATTATCTTCAATTAAAAAAGCGGCAAGAATAATTTACTTGAACAGGACATGTTTCAATGGTCTTTACAGAGTAAATTCGAATGGATTTTTTAATGTCCCTTTGGGAAGAACTACGTCTGGAAAGCCGGATATAGTGTGTGAAGATAAGATTCGCGCTATTTCAAAATATTTAAATAAACCCGGCATTGAAATATTAAATTGCGATTTTGTAGAAGCTGTTAGGACAGCTGGAGAAGGCGATTATGTTTATCTGGATCCTCCATATGACTATGAACCTTCTGGTTTTACCTCTTATACGAGCAGAGGCTTTTCTCAAGACGATTTACGTAGATTAGAAAAATTATGTGAATCATTAGTAGAGAGAGGTGCAATTGTTATAGTTAGCAATAATTCGACTCTTTTTGTTAATGAAATATTTTCAAAAAATATATTTAAATTCAACTATTTAAACGTTCATAGAAATATTAGTGGAAATAATAGTGGAAGAAGGACTGTTCGAGAGGTTTTAATTTATGGAAAGAAATGATATACCATTCCCTCAAGCGGATGATTTTGAAAAAATAATATCACTGATTAATATTGAAGACGAAGAAAAGCTTCTTGATAAACAATTTGTAAGTTTTGTGCTCGAAAACGTCACGGATAGGCAAGTAATGTATTACTTATCTGCTGCTATGTATCTAGGATTGATTGATAGAGAGAAACACTTCACCGAGAAAGGAAGCTATATTAGAAATCTTTCACAAACTCGTCAGAGAATAGAGTTGATTCGATTAATTATATCTGACAAGGTTTTCGGTACAGTCTATATAACTGAAAAAGTATATGGAGTTAAATTAGAAAAAGAAGAAGTTATCGATATAATTAAGGACGTGTATCCAAATTACAGCGATGAGCTTTATGATAGAAGGTATCAAACCGTTAAAAAATGGTTACTTTGGATTGATGATAATTTGAGTAAATAAAAAGAGGATTAATCCTCTTTTTCAATTATTTTATTAATTTGATTGCCAATCTTTTTGATGATTCCACACACTAGGGCGTTACCCATCATGAAGTAACGTCTTTTTTCTGGCATTCCAGAATTTGTCCAGTTATCTGGGAATTGATTTATTCTTTCACATTCAACTGGAGTTAAGATTCTAAGTTTACCTTCTTTAGGATCCTTAATAATATGTGTGCTTCTATTAGTGGTTCCTTCAGAAGTTAACATTGTTCTAGCAGGAAGCGATAATTCGTCATAAGGAGACATTGAACCTTCGGCATAAACATATTCGTGTCCATTTTTATCAACCCTTGGAATTTTCTTTGAACCACGAAGATATTCGTATTTCTTTCTTTGAGATTCACTTAAGAAGTAGTGGGCATCAACGCCATTAGATTCGGCTATTTCACCTAAAGTAATAGGAGCAGTTTCGATTGCTTTTGTTTTTACTGTATAAACCTTATCGCCAATCATGTATCCAGCATTTTCAAATGTGGCATGGAACTTATCGGATACCTCAACCAAATCTTTATAACCATTAATGAAGTCGAATTCTTTAATTGCTTTAGCATTTACTTCCTCAACAGGGAATTCCTTAGCGAAAACACCTGTTTTAGAGATGATTTCAGCTGGGGATGATTTCTTCATTGTTTTATAGTATTTCGTTGATTTGTGATAGGCGAAAATATAAATACGACGTCTTCTTTGAGGATGACCATATTCAGCAGCATTAATGATTCTCCATTCCATTGCATATCCTTGCTCGGATAAGCAGCGGAGCATAATGCCAAAATCTCTACCTCTTTGTCTAGCTGGAGATTTGACTAATCTATCAACATTTTCTAAAAGAACAAAAGCTGGTTTCTTGGCTGTTAAGATGTCATTGATTTGCCACCAAAGAACACCTTTTTTGCCTTCAATACCATGTGAACTGCTTAAGGAATGAGCAACTGAATAATCTTGACATGGAAATCCACCGCATAAAAGAGTGTGGTCTGGAATAGATTTTTTATCTACCTTTGATATATCAATATTCGAATTATCTACTGCGTGAGGAAAGCGAATGTTATAACAATCGAATGCGTGTTGAGATTTAGTTGATGGTTCCCATTGGTTAGCCCACACAAAAGTAAATGGTCCATTTTCAATGGCTCTTCCATTTTCGTCAATCGAAGTGATGTTGTTTAATCCAACACGGAATCCTCCGACACCAGCGAATAATTCAATTACGGTCTTTTTCATATCTAGAATTCTACACTAAAGAGTATAAAGGATCAAGAAAATTTTATCAAGATCAATAAATTCTTTAGATAATTTATTTCATACACGCACGTAAATGCAACCTGTAAAAGTACGATTAACTTTGGTAGACTATTTTTATGGCTGATTTATATAACTCTATAGATGAGATTATGGAACAGGCACGAAAGGCTGTTGGCCATCGTGTTTCTGAATTTAATGTTAATAATCGTCCTCTAAGTAAGAATAATAAAGGCGTTATTGGTCAAGTAGTGGAAGAAGGTGTTTTTCACTATCCAATCAACTCTAACCACGAAGCTGATTTTGCAAATTTAGGAGTGGAACTAAAAGTAACTGGCCTTAAGAAAAATAAAAACAAACTAACCATGAAAGAAAGGTTAGTACTTAATATCATTAATTACATGGATGAGGCTACAGTTGATTTTGAACATAGTTCATTCTGGTTAAAAAATAGATTAATCCTACTCATTTTCTATTTATATGAATATGAAAGAAACGATTTCGATTTTAGATTCTTGGAAGCTTTTCTTCACGAATTTGCTCCAAAAGATTTAGAGATTATTAAAAAAGACTGGGAGTTTATCCATAACAAAATTACTAGCGGTTTAGCGCATACTCTTTCTGAAGCTGATACTTTGTATCTTGGTGCCGCTCCTAAAGGCGCAGGACATGGTGGCGATTTAAGAGAACAACCATTTTCTAACATTAAAGCCAAACAAAGAGCGTATTCTCTCAAAGCTTCTTATATGAATACAGTAGTAGATACTTTATTTAATAAAGAAAAACTGGAAGCAATATTTAACTATGAAGAATTGGCCATTAAAACATTTGAAGAATTAGTCGAGGAAAGACTTAGACCATATTACGGCAAAAGCGAAAATGAACTTTTCTCAATGTTTGGTGTTAACGAAAATGCTAAATCTAAATTCAACATCCTTGTTGGAAAGATGCTTGGAATTAAAGGTGTTATTAATAAGACAGAAGAATTCAAAAAAGCTGGTATTGAATTAAAAACAGTAAGAGTGGAAGAAGATGGTCATATCGAACAACATATGTCCTTCCCATACTTTAAGTACGAAGAAATAGTCAACGAAGAGTGGGAAACGGCTGAAATCAATGAAAAATTATCGTCCACTAAATTCATGTTCGTAGTATTCAAAAGAAAAGCAGGGATATTTTATTTTAATAAAATCAAATTCTGGAACATGCCTTTTGAGGATATAGAAAAATACGTAAAACCGATATTTGAAGAGACTGTTCGTGTTATTCGAAAAGGCGACATAGTCAAATATGATACTGGAAGCAAATACCTTACAAACTTCCCTGGATCTTCCGTGAATGGAGTTTGTCATGTTAGACCACATGACCAAAAATCAGTAAGGAATATGACTAAGGGTCTACCATTACCTACGCCTGATAAAGTTACTGGATTGACTCAGTACACAAAATATTGTTTCTGGTTGGATAGAGATTATATTATCGAAGTTATTACATAAGGATTTTAAATTTATGAAATTTATTAAAGAGGAATATTTAAAAAGAATAACAGAGCAAGAATTCCCTAGGGCTAAAGATGATTGTTTCATTCATTATTCAAAAATTGATCTTTTTAACGAAGCTAAGGAGATTATGCTTCTTTCTAAAGTTTCAAAGCCTACCTGGTATTCTTTAATGAATAAGATTCAAAGTAAATCCATTAATTCTTCAGAACAGTTCACAACCACAACACGTCCATTAAATTTGATAGAAATGGTTCATGAAATATTTATGGAAACAGGAGAAGTAATTGACATAGAAGATGTTAGAAACATTTTATATGCTTATGAAGATTACTGTCTTGAGCACCCTGAGCATGCATCAAGGGAGCACTTCGCGATACAAGAATTCGTAAGAGATTTATATAAATTAAAAGCGAATCAGTATCTACTCGAAGTATTGTGCCTTTCCGATTTTGTCATTTTGAAAATGTGTCCAGAAGAATTGATGAATGCGCAAATAGTGACTTTAGAAACATGTATTAAAATTGCAAAGCAGCAAGAAGACTACGAAATGATAATGGCGTTTGCTGATTTCGGTTTATCGTTGCTCGTCAAAGATACATTTACTTATAAGTATTGTGAAAACGCCAAGAAAAGATTTGCTAAATTTCTTAATAAATAACACTTTAACTAATTGTGGTTACTTAAAGTGTAACTTAACAACTAAATATCAAAACTAACAAGCAAGTATATAAAACCAGTAAACAACTCACCATTTCAAAAAAGTGGTGGGTTTATTTTTTTATTTGTTTCAAAGAAACAACTAGCACTCTACATGTGCGAGTGCTTGAATCTCTCTTTCTCTCTCTCTAAAATGATATCAAAGATATCTAATAAAATAATCTTTTGACTTAACGGCATATTTTTAAACACATGCTGGAGACAGACTATTTTAAAGATATATGACATTTTTCTTTAGTGAATAAAAAGGAGAAAATATGAAGACTTATAACAAGATTATCATTAGCGTATTAGCATCTATGTCTCTTGCTGGTTGTAGCTGTTCTCAAATTTCATTTGGTCACGTTCATACATATAGTAATTCGTGGTCTTATGATGAGCAATACCACTGGCATGTTGCAACTTGCGAACATAAATCTGAAATTAAGGACAAAGAAGAACATACTTTAGGCAATTGGATTATTGATATTGAGGCTACTGAATATCATGCTGGTCAAAAACATAAAGAATGTAATAAATGTGATTATGTTTTAACTGAAACTATAGAAAAGTTGGATCACACGCACAAACCAGATGACGCGGTTATTGAAAATTTGATTGAGCCAACTTGCTTGGATTATGGCTCGTATGACCTTGTTGTTTATTGCTCTGAATGTTCTGAAGAGTTATCTAGAAAACATGAATCTTTAGAACCTCTTGGACACGATGTTGTTTTACACGATGGCAAAGAACCAACATGTACTGAAGATGGTTGGTATGAATATGAGACTTGTACTAGATGTAACTATTCGACATTTGAAAAAATACCAGCTACTGGACACTTGCATCTTGCAATTAAAGAAGAAAATAGGATAGAAGCAACGTGTACAACTGATGGTTCTTATGAACTAGTTACATATTGTACAGATGACGGAGTGGAAGTGTCGCGTGAAACTGTCTCAATACCTGCTACAGGACACCTTCATCTTGAAACAAAAGAAGAAAATAGGATAGAAGCAACATGCACAGTCGATGGTTCTTATGACTTAGTCACATATTGTAAGGATGATAATGTTGAAGTTTCACGCGAAACAATTTTAATTAACCATTCTGGGCATAAAGAACTTTTTGATATCAAAAAGAATATTGTAGAACCAACATGTATAACTGATGGTTCTTATGACTTAGTCACATATTGTGGTGTTTGTAATGAAAAGATTGAAGAACAACACGTTGTCACAAATAAATTGGGGCATCACCTAATTCATCATCACGGAAAAGATTCAACGTGTTTAGAACCTGGCTATGATGACTATGTCGAATGTGATAGATGTGATTATTCCACAAAAGAATTTAAAGAATTATTAGAACATTGTGCTGGTGAGAAGCGTATAGAAAATATTGTCGCTCCTACTGATAATGAACCAGGATCATTTGATTTGGTTGTGATGTGTTCGGTTGGTGGAGAAGAACTTGCCAGAGATACCTATAGTATTGGCAATTCAACAAACGTTATCCTTACTGAGAACTCAGCATCTATTTTCGAACAAGAGTTATATAGATTTTATATAGACGATTCTTCTCCGATAAGTGATGTTGATTGGATGGTTTCAGATGAAGATTTGTTGACTATTAATTCCAAAGGAAAAATGGCATCTTATGGCGCTGGTGAATTTGTTGTATTAGCAATAGCAGATTCTGGAGAATTTGCTTCAGCTTATCTAAAAGTTATAGAAGATGAAATTGAAATTGAAATTCCTTCTAATGTTTATTATCCTGGCGATAACTTTAATGTAATAGTAATAAAAAACAGTAGAAATGATTCTAGTGCAATTAAATGGACATCATCTGATGAAAGTGTTGCTGCTATTGATGAACTTGGAAGAGTAACAGTAAATGAAAAAGGGAATGTAACCATTACTGCTGAATTACCATCTGGCAAGAATAGTCAAGTCAACTTTGCTGTCGACTCTCACTTCTTAACATTAAATGCAACATCTAAAACATTGTATCGTAATGATAGATATACATTATTAAACAGCTGTAGTAGACCTTCATCAGTTATTTGGACATCTTCTAACACAAGCGTCGCGTCAGTTTCGAGCAATGGCGTAGTTACCGCAAATGCTGTAGGCACTGCAACAATTACTGCATCAAGTAGTGTTTGTGGTACTAAAACTTGTAAAATTACCGTCACTTCCGAATCTGTTACTTTAACAAAGAGCAACTACAGTAGCTACTTAACATACAGCTATACCATTAAAAGATTAACAAGTGATTCTATATATAACACATATTCAATTTCTATGAATATTCAGTTGAAAGATAGATGGGTTGTTACAAAATACGTCTATTTACAATTTTACATTTATTATGGTGGCACTTGGATGCAAGAAATCAATTTCAGTGCTGGAATCTCGGAAGGAAAGAGCAGCAATTCCTTTACTACAACCCAATATTCAGCTTCAACTTATAGTAGTCCATCGATGACTCTTCTTAGTGTTCAAGGAACAATTGAAAGGTAAGGTGATTTAAATGAAAAACAAAAAGTTAATTTTCTCTATTATTCTCACGACCGTACTTGTTAGTTGTTCTACTAATAATGTTAAAGCGCTTTCAGATACTAGGGGCCTTCAATTAAGTGACACTCAGATTGCTAATAACGAAGAACACACACATACGTATTCAACAGATTGGTCCGCTGATGATTTATATCATTGGCACGACTCAACATGTGAACATAATTTGATTTCTGACAAAGAAAATCACTCTTTTGGTGATTGGTACACTGTATTAAATCCAACTGAATATAAAGTTGGAAAGGAACAGAGGGAATGTAATAAATGTCATTACATTGAAGAAAAAGATATTCCAGTTTTAGAACATGTACACGAATATTCAGAAGAATGGTCTTATGATGAAACTCATCACTGGCATGAGTCGACATGTGGTATTTCAGAAAAACAAAATTACGAAGCTCATGAATTCGGTGACTGGGTTGTTAAAAAAGAACCAAGAGATGAAATAGAAGGTTTAAAAACCAGAAAATGTAATAAGTGTGACTATTTTGAGAGTGAAACAATTGAAGCGTTACCTCATACTCACTCTTATTCTGATTCTTGGACATATAACGAAACACACCATTGGCATAATTCAACTTGTTTTGATGACACTATTTCCGAATATAAAGAACATACGTTTGATGTTTGGATTGTTGATGTTGAACCAACTAAAACATCAATCGGAGAAGAACATAGTTCATGTTATTGTGGGTATGTTCAATCTTGTTATATTTATTCGATTAATTACATATTGAACGGTGGAGCCAATAATCCTCTAAATCCTGAAAAATTTTCTAGAAATTCAGTTGAATTGACACTATACAGTCCAACTAAAAATGGATACGATTTTATCGGATGGAAATATAATGAAGATTATGTTTTCGAAATTGATATTGAATTGACTTGTAATATAACTTTAGAAGCCATCTGGACTACGCACGCATATTCAATTAATTATGAAACCTTTGGTGGAATTAACAACCCTTCCAATCCGAATGCGTATTCAATCGAAAGCGAAAATATAATGTTAGAAAGTCCAACTAAAACAGGCTATGACTTTTTAGGTTGGTATGATACTAGTAGTTTTTCAAATAAGATTAGTTCTATAAATCAAGGCAGTTCTGGAGACATTACTTTATTTGCTAGATGGTCTCCTACTGTATATTCTATAGAATATAATTTAAATGATGGAGTTAATTCAACACTTAATCCAATAGATTATACAATTGAATCTAACATTATTTTTGATAAAGCAACAAAAACAGGATATACATTCATTGGATGGTTTGATGATGATGGCAATCAGATTAATTCAATATCACCTGGACAAACTGGAAACATTACTTTGACAGCTTATTGGAACGATGGAGACACATTTACGGTAACTTTAAATCCGGATGGCGGTTCTGTTTCTCAAACAACAATCAGTGTCCAATATAATCATAATTATTCATTACCAGAATCAACAAGACTTGGTTATACATTTGATGGTTGGTATGATGGTTCAACAAAAGTAAATAGTACGGGAACTTGGATTTATACAAGCAATAAAACATTTGTTGCTCATTGGACCGTTATTAAATATTCAATCAATTACGAATTAAATGGTGGAACTAATAATTCATCCAACCCCCGTTCCTATACTGTCGAAGATAGTGTAACTTTCGCTTCTCCAAAAAAAACAGGTTATACCTTTACAGGTTGGTTTATTAATAATGAATCAATCACAGGAATTTCTGTTGGTAGTACCGGCACTATTAACGTTGAAGCTAGATGGTCAGCAAACCTAAATAACCTCTCTGTGACTAGCGAAGATACATCCAAAGGTACAGTCGCTATTAAATCGGGCAGTGGTTATTCTGATGAATCAATTACAGTAGTAGCTACTCCAGTTGATGGTTGTGTCTTTAAAGGTTGGTATAACGAATCAACTAAAGTTAGTGATGATTTTACATACACATTTTCAATGCCTACAAATGATTATTCATTAGTTGCTCATTTCCTTACAAAATCAGAAGAGTGGAATGCCAATCATGGTGTTATCCCAGTATTATCGAGTGATGGAAAATCAATTACTTATGGTTTATATCCGCAAAAGAATGTTGATGATCCAACGTTAGTTTCTGCTCTTAATTCGTTAATAACACCCGAATCAAATGGCTGGTATCGTTATGAAGATGATTATTACGCAAGAATAAGTGCGAACCCATATAACTCAAGTTATGAATTTGATAATGGTACACTTATCTCAAAAGGAACAACATATTGGTTTAAATGTGAGCCTATTGTTTGGAATGTCTTAAGCAATAGTGATGGTGAGTATTATATTCTTTCATCTGTTTTATTAGATGCACATTGCTACAGTAAAAAATCCATAAGAACAATCGACGGCAAAACTGTTTATGAAAACAACTACAAGTATAGTGATATTCGTGAATGGTTAAACGCTGATTTCTATAATATTGCATTTGCATTAGGAAATAGCAATATCAAAACAACAACTGTTAAAAATGACCCTTCTACCACTCATAGATATCAAGATACGTTTACTTGTGAAAACACTGAAGACAAAGTCTTTTTACCATGCTATAGAGACTATGCTGACACTTGGCCTTATAATTATGGTTTAGCAAACAATGAAAGTAGAATCTGCAAAGTTACTGACTACGCTAGAGCAAGAGGTGCCAAGTATTCTACAAACTCATCTTACATGTATAATGGCTATTATTGGACTCGCTCGCCTGCTGACTACGACTACTACAACAACAACTCTAGGGACGCTTGGTTCATCCGTCATGATGGTAGTCTCAGTTATAGCGAAATTAGTGGTGTCAGCAGCTCCGCATACGGTGTCCGTCCAGCATTAACACTTAAATTATCATAAATTAATTTTATGCTTTAGAGGATTGTATGAAATTTTACTTTGTTCATATAGTAGGAAGAGAGAAATGAACTATAAAGGATTCAAAATTTTGTCTATTATTACATCAATTTTTGCTTTAGCTACTTTTGGAGCAAGCCTTTATTTTTTGATTGTGTTTTTGTCTGATAAAGAAAAGTTCATTAATGATTTAATTAACGCAGGAATAATTATTAAAGTATCATCACCAGAACAATTTATTAATTCATTACTTTGGGGTTCTACAATTTCGGCAGTGCTTTTATTTTTTTTGAATATATTTTCTTTCATATTGGTAGTAGTTTCAGACAGAAAAGGCAAGTTAAAAAGATGGTATTTTATTCCTGGCTTGATATGTGGATTTTTTTTCATAGGTTATATTGTTGGACTTATCTATTTCATTGTTACCTTGATTACAATGATTAAAGCTGATATTTATTATCCACCCGAAAAAGAAGTTAGCAAGTCTATCATCAAAGTTTCAATCGTTTATTTTGTAATTGGTATACTTTGTTCGATAGTCTCAAATGTTGTATATTTTGATCCGTCTGTTTTGTCTTTGATGTGTTGGGTTGGTTATACATTGATGGCTGTTAGCGTATCTGCGTTTACTTTTGTTGCTTTCAATCCAACAAAAAGAATAGAAAAGTTTTGGAAGTTTGCAGCTCCTATAGTTTCAATTTTCTTAATTGCTACAATTTACTTTATCTTCTATTTTACTCTCCAAAATAATGCGCCTCGCTTCAATGGCGATTGGAAAACTATGCATATAGCTTTGTTGAGTTCAATCATCATGTCCGTTATTGTTGTTATTGCTTATATTATTTTTGGTGTAAAAAGATTATCTCTAGTTGCTTTTATAAGAATGTTGGACCTCGCTCCTATTTTGTCTTTTGTTGCCGTCATATTGGCTAATTTCTTGTCGTTATACATTGTTATAATCATAGAAGTGGTCATTGGAACTACACTAACCCTATTATTAGCAAGATTTGTAGGACCAATTTTAGATGCATATACAAGCGATTTAGGAAATAAATATATATTGGATAACGGAACAGAAATAACATATGTTGGTGGCGACAATTATACTGACGACAATGGTGGAAAATGGAAAACGAATGACGGCGGATCAACTTTTTACAAAACAGATGATTAATGTTTAACGATGCCCGGCTTTAGATTCTATAGAACCAAAAAATGTATGCACTCGCCTAGCGGATGCTTTTCATATTAACAACGCTGCACATAAGATAAGTTATTTAAAGTGTAAGACATACGTATCTCAATAAGTACATATCAAAACTCATAAAACTAAAGTAACAACCTATCATTTTGAAAATGGTAGGTTTTTTGTTTTTAATTGAGTGCTTTAGCACTCAACCAATAAGAGTGCTTGCTCTCTCTCTCTCTCTAGTAATATTTCTAATAGGAAATATAAAAACGGAGAATTTATATGAGAAGATTGAAATGCTTTTTGCTAACATTAACTAGCGTAGCTTTATTGTCAGGGTGCACTTTTGGTGGCGGTGGAACTGAATATACACCAGAACCGGATTATGAATATAGCGCGAAAGATATTAGATACTATACAAGTGCTAATGAAAAAATTTGTTATTTGCAAACGTCAAAATATAAAAGAAATTACTATAAAGCCTATGATGGCTATTGTGCCGTCGCATTAGCAAATATTGGAGATTATTTTGGACCAGTTTTGATTGCAGAAGATGAGGCACAAGTTTGTTATAAAACAGATTATAATAGCGACGTGATACAAGCTGCTGGTTCTGTTGAGGTTAACAATAAAACTTATTATTATTCACGCGATATGTACTTTTTATCTGGAAATCTTGACGGGAAAAAGAATTATGAAAATTACTTCTCGAGATACACAACTTTAGCTGAAGTTGCTAGAGATGTCGCGTCACAAGCAGAATTTTCGCCAATACCAGATTCTGTTAAAGTTGACTACTTATATAATGAAGAATCAGATGGAACGTTAACTATTAAAGCCGGACCTTATTTTTCAACTAAACGTAAAGTTGAAATACCTTCTGAGATAAATGGTAAAAAAGTTGGCGCAATTGCCAAGGATGGGTTTAGTGGCTTTACGAATCTTGAAGAGTTAAAGATTCCTGCTGGAATAAAATCTATCGGCTCTAATGCATTTAAAGGATGTTCTAAACTTTCTAGAGTTTATATTCCATCAACTGTCACAACAATCGGTGCATCAGCTTTCTATAAATGTTCTTCAGATTTATATGTGTTTTGTGGTGTTGCTGCAGCTCCATCAGGTTATTATACAAGTTACAGTAATGGAAACTGGTATGATGGAATTAAGCAAAGAGTATTTAATACAAATTATTATGATGAAAATGAAGATTATTTGTATGCTCAACTTAAAGATGAAACGATTTTGATTGCAAAGTACAAAGGTTCCGAATCGAATTTGGCAGTGCCATCTAAAATTGATGATATTGATGTAACAGTTATCGATCAATATTGCTTTTATCAAAATGATAATTTAAGAACCATCTCGTTGCCTAATTCATTGCTCGAAATTAGAAGTTATGCATTTGGTGAATGCATCAATATTAGAGATATCAGAGTTCCATATGGTGCTCTTAAGATAGAAGGCAATGCATTTAGAGGATGTTCTAAACTTTCTAGAGTTTATATTCCATCAACTGTCACAACAATCGGTGCATCAGCTTTCTATAAATGTTCTTCAGATTTATATGTGTTTTGTGGTGTTGCTGCAGCTCCATCAGGTTATTATACAAGTTACAGTAATGGAAACTGGTATGATGGAATTAAGCAAAGAGTATTTGGCGTAAAGAATTATGGTGAAAATGATGAATATTTATATAGTGAATTATTAGATGGTACTCTTATTATTTCAGATTATCTTGGAACTGATTCTGATTTAGTTATTCCTTCTGAAATTGACGGAAAAACAGTATCAACTATTGATTCGTATTGTTTTAGCGGAGATGAACAAATCAGAACCGTTGTTATTCCTGACACAATTAAAACAATTGGTTCTTATGCATTCCAAGGATGCGTTCTTATCAAAGAACTTAAAATTACTTACGGTGTTGAAACAATAAGTTCAAATGCCTTTAGAGGATGTAGTCAGCTGAGAAGAGTTTTTATACCATTCTCTGTAAAGACAATTGGTGCATCAGCCTTCTATAAGTGTTCTTCGGATTTATATGTGTTCTGTGGGGTTTCAGAAAATGGCATCCCATCAGGGTACTACACAAGTTATAGCAATGGAAACTGGTACGATGGAATGAAAGGAAGATTCTTTCATAGTGCTGGTTGGTTAGATTATGAAGATTGTGTATATAACATTGACTCATCCCCTAGAGATTCTAATGCTATGAATCTTACTTTAGTTGCATATAAATTGAATCAAGACGGAGTATTAAGTCTTCCTGAAAGTGGATACTTATATTTAAATCAAAAGAATTATTATATCGATAGTCTTGGTGTTGCATTAAAAGGTGACAAACAGGTTTACTCATTAAATATGCCATACTCTGTCACCAAACTTCCAAACTATGCTTTTGATGGATGTACAAATCTTGAATTTGCAATTGATTTAAATCAAACAAGAATTTGGTGGATTGGCGATTATGCATTTAGAAACACAAAACTTCATGAGATGACTTTGCCAAAAGAAATGAGGAATCTTGGAGAAGGAGCATTTTATGGCACAACTTTTACAACGCTCAAATATGATGGGACAATAGAAGATTGGAACAACGCAAATAAGAGTGATGGTGGAATAATTGAATTCATTTTGAACCAATCATGGAAAAAAGGCAGCGCAATTACAAAAGTGCAATGCTGTGACGGTTCAATCAATGTCTAACATTTTAAGCTGTTTAAAACATGAATTTTTGCTTGTTAAATTTTTTTCATCAAATATAACACTTGATATAATCCTAGTTATCTAAAGTGTAAGCAATATAAATCTCATAAACAACCTATCAAAACTCATTAAAACTCATAAACAAATTACTATGTAAAAGTTTAGAATCCATCGAAAAAATTAGGTTTACAGAATCAATTTTATTTGGTAGATTTTGAGTAAGATGGAATAACTGGCTCCAAGGCCTAGGATTAAGGACGACAAGACGTCGTCTTTTTTCTTGCGGAAATCCGTAGTTAGGCTTCGCGCCCATAAAGGATTTTGCTTTGTAGAACAAAGGAGGTGGTTTTCCATGACGGCCGAAGAAAGAGTGAAGAAGTGGAAAGCGGACGATGTCTATGCTGAAAAGCTCATGGTTCTTGCTACTTTGGTAAGATGCAAATTCCCTAAAGAAGATATCGCTAAAACCGAAGCAATGACTCCTCAAGAGCTGGAAGAACTCATCGAATATGATGAGATGTTTAAAATGGCCTTTGAAGGGAATGGCATTGTTCTTCATAAACAATTTATCCAAGAAACAGTAAGAAGATCCATTGGCTATTATAGACCAGAATACGTTACTGAAAAGGACACTATTGATAGCAATGGTAAAGCTGTAAGAGTAAGAACCACTAAGAAAAAATGGTATCAGGGTAGTGATGATGCGCTTTTATACTTTGGTAAAAAGTTTGTTGCACCTGAGATGGATAAGGATTTAGAAAGTCGTCAATTTAAGGAGGGAAATAAAGTTGTATGTCTGAAGAAAGAACCGAAGAAAAAGAAATAGCGGAAGTCCTCCCTGAAATAGATATGAATCTAGAAATTATCATGCATGACGTGGATGCGATTATTCCTTATGAAAATAACCCACGCGATAATGATAATTCTGTTGATAATGTAGTTGAATCAATCAAGAATTTTGGATTCCTTGTTCCTATCGTAATTGATAAAGACAATGTCTTAGTAGCAGGGCACACCAGAATCAAAGCTTTAAAGAAAATGGGAATAAAACAAGTTCCATGTATCTTAGCTGATAAATTAACCGAGGATCAAATCAAAGCCTACCGTTTAGCGGACAATATGACTTCCATGAATTCAAAGTGGAACGGTAAACTTGTCCGACTTGAAATGAAGAATCTCCCTGAATTCGACTTTACTAAATTTGGTATGCCAGAAAAATTCATGGATTTTAAAGACCGAATAAAAGTTGAAGAAGATGACTTTGACGAAGGCCAATTTATCGTAGATGAGCCGCATTCAAAGCAAGGCGACTTATATCTCCTTGGTAATCATAGATTACTAGTTGGTGATTCAACTAATCCTGAAAGTGTCAAAAGACTTATTGAAAATGAAGAAGTCGACCTAGTGGTTACTGATCCTCCTTATAACGTAAATTATGAAGGAAGCGATGGTCAAACAATAAAAAATGACTTCATGGATAAAGAAGCTTATAAAGCATTCCTTGATAAAGTATTTACAAACCTAAAGGCATCACTAAAAGAAGGTGGTGCTTTTTATATCTGGTTTGCCACGATGGAACTTAGAAATATCGTCAATTCCTTATTTGATGTAGGACTTGATTTTAGGTCTATGCTCATTTGGAAAAAACCATCTCCAAACTTAAGTTATGCAGATTATAAATGGATTTATGAACCATGCATGTACGGTTGGAAAGATGGTAGTCATAATTTCTATGGTGGTTTAACCTGCACTAACTTCCTTGAATTTGATAAACCAAGAAAGAACGACCTTCATCCAACAATGAAGCCGCTCGACCTATTTGGATATCTCATTCAAAACTCATCTAAAGAGCATCAAAGAGTTCTAGATTTATTCGGTGGCAGTGGAACAACAATCATCTGTTGCGAAGATCTAAACCGTAAAGGACTAGCGATGGAATTTGATGAAAAATACGCAGATGTCATTGTTAAAAGATATCTTCGTCATAAAGGAAGCTATGAAAATTGCTTCTTAGTTAGAGATGGACAGCAAATTCCTCTAAACGAAATAGAGGATTTTTTAATTCTATAAATTATCTATAGTGTTCTCCTTGAATAGTAGTGGGTAGGTTTCTTCTTTTCCCTACCCATGAAGCGGAGAAGACTTTGTCTTAAAGGTCAGAGTCGGTGGCCTTATTGGAGGTCATCGATGTTAAAAGTTATTGAATTGTTTTCAGGAGTCGGTGCTCAAGCCGAGGCCTTAAAGAGAAGTGAAATAGAACATGAAATTGTCGCGATGTGCGATATCGATAAATATTCTGTTAAAACCTATCGAAAGTTACATGGTTGGACTATCAACCTAGGTGATATTAAAAAGGTGGAAGGATTACCAAAAGTCGATTTATGGACTTATAGTTTCCCTTGCACTGATATTTCTATTTCTGGACAAATGAAGGGATTTGAAAAAGGTAGTAATACTGGTAGTTCTCTTCTTTGGGAAGTACAAAGATTACTCGAAGTTAGCAAAGCTAATAACACTCTTCCTAGATTCCTATTAATGGAAAATGTCAAAAATATCGTATCTAAAAGATTCCTTCCTTTATTTCAAACCTGGATCGATTATTTAGGATCCTTAGGTTACAAAAGCTTTTATAAAGTTCTTAACGCAAAAGACTATGGCGTTCCTCAAAATAGGGAACGCTGTTTTATGCTTTCAGTTCTTGATTATGAAGGAGACTTTGTCTTCCCTGAAACTCAAGAGTTAGTAACTAAGTTATCTGATTTACTCGAAACTGAAGTGGAAGATAGATATTTCCTAAGCGATAGATTCATCAAATACGCTTGTGATATGGAAAATCGAAACGGATTTATTAGAGGTAAAAGATTTAGGCCTTTAGATAACGAATCCAAAGTTGCTTATACGATAACTACTAATCCTGGAGGAAGGGCAACCGATAACTTTGTTATGCTTCCAGCTGTTGGAGCGATTCGCGGTCGACCAGTTGAAGGTGGAGGATATAGACAACGTCTTCATGTAAAAGAAGAAGCAATCACTAATACGATTACTACCGTTCAAAAGGATAATGTGATCCTAGTTCCTCAAGCCACTAAAGCTGGTTATGCAGCTGCCGAAGTTGGAGATGGGATTTACACCAACCGAATGAAATATAAAAGAGGAGTCGTTCAGAAATCGATGATTCCTACTTTAAAGACAAGTGTCTCCGATGTTGGGGTGGTGGTCAACGATAAAGATGACCTCATCAATATCAGAAGATTAACTCCAAGAGAATGTTGGAGATTAATGGGGTGGGATGACACTCGAATTGATGTCGCTTTCTCTAGTGGAAATAGCGAAACTCAACTTTATAAACAAGCTGGCAATTCCATCGTTGTTAATGTCTTAACTTCTATCTTTATATCTATGAAAAATACCTTTAAATTGTAAGGTTTTATATCTTTGATATAACTTGCTATATAACTCACTAAGAGCGAATATACATATGACCAAAAGGAGGGTCGAATCGATGAAAAAAGAAGAAATCAAAATCGATGACAAAGTGAGAGCGATTTTCAGAAAATACGGTCGCCACGAAGTTATCGGAACAGTGTTTGAAATAAGCACTGATGAACATGCTCTTGAAGGCACATGGGTTTCCATCAGAGTCACTGGTGGAGACATGACTGATAAGTCAGTTGCCTACATGGTTGCAAATCGAATCAATGTCATGGTTCCAATTAAAGATGTTAAGGAGGTTCTTCAATAATGAAAGATAGAATCTCAATTAACGAATGGATTAATAAGTTCCTTTCTGGGGATTTTGATTCTCAAGATGTAAGAGTTCAAATCCAAGCTGGTTGGTACGATTGGTTTTGTAAGGACTCTAGCCTTGCTAATAAAACCAAGAAGATGGGCAATATTGTCCGTCAAGTTAAAAGAGGAGGTAAGGTCAACCTCGATGATTGGTATGTTTGGTTTAAGAATAACTGCCCATTAAACGGACCACTTTATGACGATTTCCGTTTTGCCTCTTTAGAAACTGGAGATGTACAGTTCACAATTCAAATTAATTGTTGTTGGAACAATCATCGCTATGCAGTCTACGGAAGAACGCCTGATGGTGAAGGTCACTGGGATGAACCTTTGTTTGAAAGCGATTCATTAAAAGACCTAGTAAAATGGTTAAATTCTCCTTGGGAAAACTAAGGAAAAGTTAAATAAAGACAACGTCTCAGAAATGAGGCGTTTTATCGTACTTTATATCTTTGATATAACTTGCTATTTATGGTATATAGAGCGAATATATCATTGACCGATAGGAGGGTCACAATATGGCAAAGGAAATAAGATCAAGAAAAGGCTTAGAAACCTTATTACAAAGGTATAAAGATGCCGGAGTAACCAACCAAACAAAGGATGTCACTGGCGGATATGAAGCTAGATGGCTAGATACAATTCAGGGCTGCATTGACTCACTTAAAACGGATGAGCCGATTTGTATGGACGAAATTGACTATGAAAACACACCTGATGAACTCAAACCTTTATGGAGGGGATTGAAATGAAAGACAAATTAGAAATCACCTTAAAGATTACCGATAAAGAAGGAATCATCATCGGTCGCTCGGTCATCCTATTTGGAAAGCCAAGATACGTTGCTGGACTTTGGAATAACAATTCTGTAGTGTTTGCGACTCTAGAACCTAAAACCTTATCTGAAACCCAAGTCCTCATTTACACAATCGAAGAATTAAAAGACTTCGCTAAAGATGGTGACATCAAAGGAATGGTGGAGCTATGAAAGGTTACAAATGGGTCATTAGAGATAGGCAAGGCGAACTAGTCGAGTGGGCATTTCTTACTGGACTAGGGATACCAATGCTAAAGACTGGTGATAAACCAATCAAATTTGATTCAGAAAAGGAAATTAACTCCTATATGAGGAAGAACCACTTATTCCAATATAACGGTTATAGAAAGGATATCATCAAAGATGAAAGCGAACTTCGTTAGAAAACCAACTCCTTCTGAAATCTATCCTCAAGACGAATTCGTAATCGAGAAGGTCGTTAGACTTTCTAAAGCTGAATTCGAGGACTTACTTAAAGAACCTCTTAAGGATAGAAAATACGTCAAAGATAATAAGGATTTGATGTATGAAGATAAGGATGGTTTTATGCACTGCATCTATGTGGTGTGCAAAGGGTTTGATTACGGAATCCTCATTGAAAGCGAAGGAAGTGACTACCCTCGATACACAGCTTACCTTCCAACAGCAGTATTTGATTTGAAATGAAATGCTCTCTATGTGAAAAGCCCATTAAAGGGTATGGGCATAACGGTCAACCGTATTGCGAAGGAAAGGTGTGTGATTGGTGCAATAAAAACATTGTGATACCAACGCGAATATTGATGCTTAAAAAGAACAAGGCTCCAAAATAGGAGCTTTTACTTTGTAAAGGAGATAAATGAGATGCTTGATGCAACAATAGAAACTTTATACATG
>Ga0256407_10001504_pt1 | contig 48600 bp, 37 predicted proteins | sample RumenRJG_04DNA_FD_193489 | JGI IMG/M metagenome (GOLD analysis project Ga0256407, IMG submission 193489) | Bovine rumen microbial communities from Lethbridge, Alberta, Canada - RJG_04 | ecosystem: Host-associated > Mammals > Digestive system > Stomach > Rumen | place: Canada: Alberta...
AGGTTAAATAGTTTAATAAAGGTAAATTATTGGTATAATCGGTTTCTTTTTCGTTTATATTTGTAACAAATCTAATATAAATAATAACATTTGTAAATTTATTCCTATTAAAACGAATCAAATTGATTACACAAAGGAATAGACTAAAAAAACAATATGAATAAGAGAATAACATTGATAGGTTTGTTCTTGATTGTATGTATAAACATGTTTTCACAGACTATAAATGGCTATGTAAAGAATGAAAAAGGCCACCCTATAGTTGACGTGAGTGTTTATGCCTCTACAGGAGTCGGCCGTAAGAATATCGTGAGCTACACGATGACCGATGTCAAGGGTTATTTCTCTCTGAAGTTGGATAGTGTTACTGCCGATAGTATCTGGATTTATGCTTCTAACCTCGAAATTCAACCATATAGTAAGAGGATAGCTCTAAAAAATGCTACAATAACAATCCACGTAAAGCAGGAAGCTATTGTTTTGAAGGAAGTCAAAGTAAAAGCACCAAAGATATTTTCCCATGGCGATACCATCAATTATTCTGTAGGTTTATTTACTCAGAAAAATGATGTCTCTATAGCTGATGTACTAAAACGGATGCCAGGAATAAAGGTTTCCGATGCAGGCCAAATAAGCTATAAAGGTAAGGCAATCAAAAAATTCTATATAGAGGGACTTGACCTAATGAAGGGACGGTATGGTCTCGCTACCAACAACTTGTCACCCGACAATATTGCCACGGTACAGGTACTGGAAAGTCATCAGGATATCAAGGCTCTCGAAGGAATCCAGCCGGAGGACAGAGCTTCTATTAATTTAAAACTCAAACAGGGCGTGAGCGGTGTGTTTAACATTCTCGTCAAACTTGGCGGGGGATTTGATAGCAGTCTACTTACTGACAATAGTTTGATGGCAAGTTACTTTCGTCGTAATAGCCAGTTCTTTGCCACACTCAAACAGAATAATTCTGGTGAGGATTTATCCAACGAACTACATTCCTTTGACGACTCAGAACACCCTCATACATCCCAACTTTCTGCCGTAACGTTGCCTAGTCCTCCAGGCATTGCCAAAAAACATTATTATTTCAACAAGTCATATTCTACTACATACAATAATGTGTATCGCGTGGGTGTGAAGGGAGAACTAGGTATTAACTCTGGTTATTGGTGCGACTCTGAGGATAGAGAGAACCGTGAAGAAACAGAACACCTACTGCCTGGTAATGTCGTAAATCGTGTAGATGAGACACAACGAGGCGAGATAAGAAATCGTATGGTGTATGGAGATATTTCCTATCTAAACAATTCTGATAAAGACTATCTAAAGAATCAATTGAAGTTTGAATATGAGCATCAGAAAGGATGGGCTTGGGGCAATGCTTCGGGAACAGACATCTCTCAAGACAACTTCATGGAGCACTATATGCTCAACAACAATCTACATTGGGTAAAGCGTGTGGCATCAGAAAAAGGTTATGACCTTTCGCTGAAAATGAATGCCGAGAAACGTCCACATCGTCTCACTGTGTCACCAGTGCTTTTTCCTGAATTGCTTAGTAGCAACAGTATGCTGCAGCAGGCAAATGTGAGTAACCTTGATATTTATGGTAACATGGGATTTTTGGCAGCTATTGTTGTCGGATCTTTCAAGATAACGCCCAAGTTTTTCTTTGATGTGAATCGTGACTTATTGAACAGTGAATTAAGTCAATACCGCAACAATCTTACATTGGATAATATCTGTGTCGGTACAGGAATAGACATATATGCCCGACTCGGAGGATTTTATCTTACAACTTCAGTTCCCTTCAACTATCATCAACAGAGTCTTACTGGCGTTAAAAATTATTATAAACTATTAGTAGAACCCAACATTGAATTGAGTTATAAACTGACAGATGCCAGTGATATTTCTATTATTGCAGGTGGTACAACAGTATCGCCAGGCATTGACGAACTCTATAGCAGTTATATTCTCACCAGTTATCGTCAGCTCTCTTCGTATGTGACACAGGAACTTTATAATGCTTACAACTGGTATTCCTCGCTTCGCTATGACTACAAGGATATTATCAATATGCTATTTGTTGGTCTCGATGTGAAGTATTCGCATTATCGTCCTGATGTGCTCTATGGTTACGACTACAATGGTGTTACGGAAACTATCATTAGTCAGAAGTCACATGAATCAACAGACAGAATGTCCTTTGGATTGCGGACAAGCAAAGCTTTCAACTGGAAGAAACTGAAATTGGGATTTGAAGGTAATTATACCTATAGCAATTGTCCGCTACTGGTGCAGAGTAGTGTGGAAAGATATAAAAATCGTATGTTTCGGACGGACTTTGATGGCTCACTCATGCCTTTCAGTTGGCTTGCTGCTGATGAACGGCTGACGTGGTATCGCAGTCATACCATCGGCATGCCGAAGATATCTACTATTAAGGATAATCTTAAACTAGACTTCTATCTGCCTTGCAATATTAGTCTGACGGGAGAGTTGGCACATTATTATAATAATATGAGCAACAGGGACCGAAACTTCGTGCTTGGCAACGTAGCAATAAGCTGGAGTCTTTGGAAATGTAAGTTCAACCTGAAGGTTGATAATATATTCAACCAAAAGAACTACATTTATTCCAGTGTGCAAGAGTTGTCATCGTACAACAGCACATATCAAATCCGTCCAAGAAACATCATGCTGACGATAAGGTTTAAATTTATCTAGATAATAGTCACAGGTTTTCCTATAGAAATATAGGTGACCTTACTTGTAAAACAAAGACCATATTTATTTTTTAACAATTTATCAGTTATGAAAAAAGTTTTATTTTGTATATTCCTTTGCTTGATGCCTCGTCTGTGCTTCTCACAAGTCGTTTTGTTCTCTTATGCTTTAAACGATTGTAAGGCTTTGGATACCACGAGATATGTATTGCAATATAAAATGAATTTTATGATTCATCCCAAATCAGAGTATGGCATGCATCAGAATATAAGAAAGGTTCAGGTTGGTTCTCGCATAGTGAAGGACTATAGCGCAATACTGTGGAAATGGGACTCACTAGCTACAGAGAATTACAATAAGGGTCTGAATATGTATAATCCTACAAATAAGGATATTCTAAACATATATCCCCTAGAGGTCTATAATTCCTATACAAAAAATTCTAGTAAAATTACGTATCGCTTAACAGGAAAGGTTGGTGTACTTTATTGGACTGAACCCGATGCAAAACTGAATTGGAAGTTAGAGGGATCCGATACTGTAAAAGTGTTAGGTTATTCTTGTCAGAGAGCTTCTGTGAGTTGGGGTGGTAGAAACTATATAGCATGGTTTTCGCCCGACATACCTATTAATGCAGGTCCATATCGTTTTAGAGGATTGCCTGGATTAATTATGAAGGTAAAAGAAGCAACCAACATGTATTCTTGGGAATTGCAAGGGCTAGAACAAAAGAAAGAGCCTATTAATGAATATCGTTATGACCCTATGCGTAAATCGACAAACAGAGAAAAGGCTATAAATACCATTAATCGTATGTATGATACTCCTTTGGCGTTTATGCTATCGGCAGGCCAAGAGGTATACATCCGCCGAAAAGATGGTAGATATGGCAAACCTACTGCAGAAGATGAAACTCATGTACCATTTGAATATATAGAAAAATAATGCACACGTTAACAGCCTTTGATATATTAGAATATTTCACAAATACACCTCAAATAACTTTTGAGATTACAGAACGTTGCAATTCATAAGAAGCCAAGTATAGGTGAAATTAATACCTATGGCATAAATGAACGAGAGCTTGCTCAATTTAAAAAGATACATCAAAGTAAAATGGATTCAGAGATAGTTAAAAGAAGCAATAAATTATGAAAAAAAACTTGTTAGTTATTCTGGTCATGTTGATAAGTTTGACCTTTAGAATGGAAGCCAAGGTTATTGATGGTGGAACTGTGCTGGTGAAAACAGATACTCTTTTTAGTCATCCAATAATTTTGAAAGGTACTAAATTGTCCTTTGCAATTAAGAACTTGAAACGTATCTATAGTATGCAAGTAAAAGGAGAACAACTTTTTCTTACTTTTGAAAGGAAGGAAGATTGGGGACCGGAATATATGGTCAGTTACCAAATAAACAGAAATGGAAAACAACTTAGATATGAAACTGAATATGGGAAGCATGGTAAAAATACTTATGACTTTTGTAATCCTGTAATGTTTCTTGGCGCAAACGATACCCTCTGTGTTGCCGAAAGATCATTTGGCGATATATTCATAGTTATAGATAAAGGTAAATTAGTACGTGCAAGGGATTATGTGGTGGGCATGAATGCCAAAGTTCCTTATGCAATTGTTTTGGAGGCAAAAGATGTTGCTTATGCGGCTCCTCATAAGTATTACTTTTTAGGTCATCAGCCAGAAAATGGATCTAACTGCATACTTTATGCTGACAACACAACTGGTACGTTAACCATAAAAGATGTAATAAAGCCAATCTTTGACAAGCGCTATCCGCAATGGATAGCAAATCATGGGATATTTAATTATAGTAAAAAGTACAAGACAGGAGTATTTGCTTTTGATGTTTGCCCAGGTATAGATTTCTATTCCATGAACGATAGTAATGTTGTCAAGAAGACAATTAAGTTGGACAAACCCATATTCAAAACCTCATTGCTTACACAAGGTGACTTTTATAACAAAAATGTGAACTACTTCGTGTCGCTCTCTCAATCAGATGATTATGTTTATGCGGCTTATCGTGGGACCAAATATGATGATATGCTTAAATTGGATCGACAGAACAAGGCTAAGACAAGAATCATTAAGTTCGACTGGTTAGGCAATATAAAGCAGGTGTATCAGATTAACGACATGATAGATATTATTTCTGTTGATAAAGTCTCTAATACTTTGATAGGCTGTGATGGTAGACAGATCTTTCTGTATAATCTTTAAATCATCACTTTGGAAATAAATATAGATTCGATGAATGGACAAAATAGCAAGCAAACATGGTGAGTTGCGATTCAATATCGCTAATATCAAATTATCATTACCAAAATGATGAGATTACCTATTTCCTTCTTTGATACAAAAACAAAAAGAGATATTATGCAGCGTATTAACGACCATTCCAGAATACAACACCAGTTTGGGTACATTGTTTTCTATGGCTAATATTATCATATTTGGATTGATTATCCTTCTTTACAGTCCACTAATTTTTATGATATTCTTTATAGGTGTGGTTTGGATATGGAATTTCATGAAGAGAAGAGCAAAGATTGATAATAAAATGTTTCATTTTCCGAAATCATAATTTTTAGGTATTGCCAATATCAGAATATGTATCTACCTTTGCAGCGTAAAAAGATATTGTGTTAGGGAATTTATGCAGACTGCAAAGGAATATACACGTAAGATATTGTTGAAAACAGCCCGTGAAACTTTTCTTCGGAGGGGTTTTAAGGCTACATCTATGCGTGAAATTTCTAAGTTGTCGGGTGTCGGACTAAGCAATATTTATAATTATTATTCCTGTAAGGACGACCTGTTGGCAGCCATCTTGCATCCTCTTTTTGAAGCGATGGATACGATGCTGGAAAACCATAATCGTCCGGAGTTCGTCTCCATTGAAGTCTTCACATCCGAAGAGTGTCATCGTGCGTATGTACATAATTTCATCGATATCGTGATATGTTACAGGGAAGAGTGTAAACTGCTGTTCTTTAAGTCGCAGAATTCCCGATACGAAAACTATTGGGAACGTTGGATAGAGAAGGGTACAGTAATAGGGAAGGAGTATATGAATAGCATGAAGAATGTCTATCCCAGTCTACATACAAGTGTCTCTCCTTTTTTTCTCCGCTTTATTTGCTCCTGGCAGGTCAATATGATGCGGGAAGTGATAATGCAGGAAAAAACTAGCGCCGAAGAAATCGAAAGATTCATCAGCGAGTATGTTCGTTTTAATATCGGAGGATGGGAAAAACTCATGAGAGATGATGAAAGAATAATTGTTTAGTATATGAAATATCCGGTGTTTATATCATATCATGTTAAGCGAGTCGCCAATAGATGGCGGCTCGCTTTGTTTTTGAACAAAACGCAAGTTTGTTCTTTTTTCCCAATTATCTTCTATCCCAATATCCAGTAAATAATAACAGAATATAAAAAAACAATGAAACGAAAATTATTATTTCTACTATCCATGCTGTTACTTATCAGTATAGGTTGTACAGCCCAGACAGAACAAGGGCATATCACGGGAGTTGTGCTCGATGATGAAGATGAACCGTTGTCTGGTGCTATTCTTTCTATCGGAGAACTGAAAAAGAATGTCGTTGCTGATAAGAATGGAGAGTTTTCTTTCTCTGATATTCCGGAAAACAATTACACAATCACTGTGAAGTATATGGGATATCAGACACAAACTCTGAAAGTCAATGCAGCTAAAGATAACGCTAAGAAGACAATCGTCCACATGAAGTCTGAATCCCAGTCGCTTAAAGAAGTCGTAGCGATAGGAAAGAGTGAGGCTCGTAGAATAAGAGAACAAGCTATGCCGGTCACTGTGATCAGTATGAAACAGTTGCAAGGAACCGTAAGTGATGTACAGGATATATTATCAAAGACCGTAGGTATCACCATTCATTCTACAGGAGGCGAGGGTAGTACTTCCAGAATCTCTGTACGTGGTTTGGAAGGAAAGCGAATCGGAATATTCCTTGATGAAACACCTATGAACGATCAGTCAGACTTTATAAATCTGAATGATATCCCTACGGATATGATCGACAGAATCGAGATATATAAAGGAATCGTACCGTCCAAGTTTGGAGGCTCTTCCATGGGAGGTGCTGTAAATATTGTGTTGAAGGAGTATCCGGATCGTTATGCCGACCTGAGCTACACTCATGAGTCGTTTAACGTGAACAAGATGCAGGCAGTATTGAAAAGACATCTGAAGGATAAAGGACTCGTTTTTGGCGTCGGTGGTGGTTATACCTATGCTGACAATGACTATACGATGGAGTCACCATATATCAAAGGACTGAAGATTAAACGTGATCATGATAACTATAGAAAAGTCATGTACGGAGGTAGTCTGAAAGCTACGAAATGGTGGTTTGACAAGGTGGAATTTGAACCTGTGATCATCAGTAGCTATAAAGAAACTCAAGGTATAGAAATGGACGTCAGAAAGGCACATACAAGTTCACATATCTATGGATTGAGCAATAAATTAGAGAAAAAAGATTTCTTTATCGAAGGATTAGATCTTGACATGTCCACGGCGTTAGCCTATACTCAATATTCATTAGTTGATACTGCTAAAGTGTGGTATGACTGGTATGGCAATTCCTATCCCTCATCATCACCACTAGGAGGTGAGTTGAGTTCTCGATATGCATCGAATTCGGACAACGGGAAGTTGACGCTGATTAATAAGTTGAATCTGGAATATCTGATAACGAAAAATCATTCCATAAACTTCAATTCTGTATTCTCGTTTGCCAATGGCTATCCTTCGGACCCGACAAAAGAGAAAAGTTTAGGGAAGAAAACGGATTTTGATTCACATATGAGAAGTTGGGTGGGAGGTTTTACCTATGATTATCGTACGACGAACGATAAATTCCTGAACTCGCTTACCACGCGCTTCTACTGGTATTCTATGAATACTCACTATCAAGATATCTACACAAAAACACCTCCGGAGAATATCCATCTCGATAAGAAGAGCCTAGGTTTCAGCGATGCTCTGCGTTATCGCTTCACTCCCTCTCTGATGGCCAAACTTTCAGGAGGTTATGATGTACGTATCCCTTCAGATAACGAGTTGCTGGGAGATGGCTATACCATCACTCCTTCGGAAAAGTTGATGCCGGAACGCAACCTGAGTATGAATGTGGGTCTCCTATACGACCTGACAGGAGTTCACCCAAGTAATCTGCAGATAGAAGTGAATGGATACTATATGTATTTGAAGGATATGATTCGATTTACCAAGGGAATGCTTGGCGCTCAATATCAGAACTTCGGAGAGATGAGAACACTCGGAGCAGAATTCGATATCAAGGTAGACATCTTACCATTCCTCTATGGATATGGCAATGTGACCTATCAGGATCTGCGCGATGTGAGAAAGTGTGCGCAAGGTAGTAATATTCCTAATGAAACAAAGGGAAAGCGAATGCCTAACATACCATATTTTATGGCCAATGCAGGGTTGGAATTCCATAAAGAAAACTTCTTTGGTGGTAGAGGACAGAATACCAGACTGTTTGTCGATATGGCCTTTGTAGATGAATATCTGTACGATTTTGAAATCACCGAGAATGATAAGCGCCGCATTCCGCGAAGTACAACATTCGACCTTAGCTTTGAACAAAGTTTTATGCATCAACGACTGTTCCTGTCCGGAAAAATAAAGAATGTCACCGATGCGAAGGTCTTATCAGAATTCAACTGTCCATTACCGGGCAGGAGTTTCGGAGTAAAGATACGATATATTTTCAAATAAAATAATTAATTCAAGAACCCAATGAGAAAAGTAATGAAAAATTGGCAAGTCATTGCCATGAGTATGATGGTGCTCTTTGCAACATCTTGTGAGAAGAATGAAGGAGATGATCCAGCTCCTAGTGATGTCTTTGGAGGTAAAGGTAACATCCTGATCGAGACAACTGTGAAAAATGCTGATGGCGCAAGTGGACAGTCATATCTACAGCAGGTGTCAGACTTGTCGGGTACGTTGAATATGTCTAAAGCTATTCAGATTGGTTTCTCCAGTACAATCTCTGTAGAGGGAAATGATGTCTATGTATTCCCGGAGACAGGAAGTACAGGAAAGCAATGTATCACAAGGTATGAGCATACCCCTGAAGGATTGAAGAATGCAGGAGAACTGCAGATCGTACCAAACTCTTGCCCTTATTCACTTATCCAAGTATCTGCTGATAAGGCTTACATCCCTACATTCAATTTAGGTAATATAATGGTTGTGGATACCAAGACCATGACGAAGACCGGTGAGATAGACCTGACAAAGTATGCACATGCTGATAACAGTCCGGAACCTGCTTGCGGTATCGTACGTGACGGAATCCTTTATCTTGCTTTGGATCAACTCGGTTCAAACTGGATGCCTTATGATGATTACAGACAGGTTGATGTAGCTCTTATCGACATCAAGAGTGATAAGGTGCTAAAGATTATCTCAGAAAAGAAGTCTGAGTTCGCTTTACCTACACGTCCTTTCCTGAAGGACATGATCTTCATGGATGAACAAAATGATATCTATATGGCTTGTCTTGGATACTTCGGATACAATCCACAGCATCCGAACAATGGTTTTGTATGCATTCCAAACGGTAAGCAGGAATTTGACGAAAGTAAGAGTTGGAATATCAACGAAACAGCAATAGATGGTAGTCCGTACAAAGCAGCTTCTATCTATAATTGCAAATACCTTGGCAATGGTAAGATCGCCGCTTATGTAGGTATCTCGGAATTGATGACGGATAACCCTTATACCGCACGAAACTCTATGGCAGTGATCATCGATCTGAAGAAGAAGAGTATTAAGAAAATCGAGGGTATCCCTTATACCGATGGTCATAGCGTGGCCATTGAGTCAAAGGGCAATGATGTGCTATTCGCAAGTTGTGGTGTTGATGCTTCCGGAGTTTTCGATTATAATGTAGAAACAGGAAAAGTTAGTCAGGTGCTCTCTACGAGTGCTAATGTTGCATTTATGCATTTCTTTGATTGATAAGTTTTAGGTATGTATTCACGTGAGCTTACGCGGTCAACGATGTAAGTTCACGTGTTTGTTTCTATAGAATGGATTCCATATTTTTACATCATAGATGATTCTCTCGAAGGCCTTTCTGTAATCGGATGGGTAATATAAGGTAAGAATATAGAATAGATGATGTTTATATACATAATGTGAGTAATAGTCATACCCCTCCATGTCGGCAAGCATACCCTGTTTGATGAAGTTATGCTTACGGCTTGTTATTACACTTTCGGGAACGACTTTGCATTCCATTACCAAGTTGATGTTGTGCGCATGATAGCCGAATTGTACGTGACCAATGCCATAATCCTTCATGTCCTCCTTTTCAAAAAATGAAGGATAATGGACATGATATCCAAAGTCTGGGTCGGTATATGATAGGTGTTGCATACCGATGAGCGCTTGTCGGAATTTCTCTTGATCGCTGCGTTTGTCTGTAGATGATGTCATCGTTGCCACGACCATGACCACAAGATATAAGATGAAGCAGAAAAATATCTTTCTCATTTCAGAATACCGGTTTGTGTATCTTTGTTGTGGAGCTTTCTATTGATATCATGATATTGTTTTCCTCGGTTCAACTTCCAACTGAAACCAATGGAGATCATGTTGCCATAGTCTCGTCCATGGTATTCCATCTGCTTATGTATCAGTACATTCTCCAGTCCACCCCGATTTAAGCGAGGGTTCACCTCAAAAGGATGCTGCCAATATAAGGAAATATCGCAAAGTCCCAGATGATAGCTGCATGAGATATAGGATGCATCATCCTGATGATTCCATGTCTCGCCTTCCATAAACTTATATCCGTTTGTCGCATAAGCTGTAATGGTCCATCGCCCGAGATATGCCTGTATATTTCCCTCTATCTGGTAGCTCGTTAAAGTATGTGTGTAGTTCTCGCCATTGTTGATAAACCTGTATGCGCTGGCAATAATGCTCATATTCAGTTTTTGCGGAATTATCGACCATCGAATACAATCCATTGCATACCACATCTTGATACCGGGCTGATTTCGTTGCATATATAGAAATTGGTCATCGTCTGTACGACTGTAGCTTGCCATATTACAGTCGGGTATAATTCGTAAAGCCGTCATGAATAGGTTGTCGAATCGAGAACTCCTGTATGATAGGTTGACAGAATGTTCGAAGTTGCCGTTGGGCTGGATATTAGGGTTCCCTACGATCCATTCTCTCGAATTGGTACGTATACGCGTGTCGCTGATCATGGCGACTTGTGAGATATGCTGGGAGACTTCAAAACTATAACGGAATTTCCATAATTCGGAGAGGGAATAAGCTAAAGAGACCTTAGGGCGGAATAACCAGAAGTTAAATCTATTTTCTCCTTGATGATAATGCTCATTACTAAGACCCATTCCAGCCGAATAATTAAATCCCGACCAGCGACCTTTTACTTCTCCGAAAAGATATAAACTCTGATTGTGCATGTCGTTGATGGAATTTACGTCTCCGTGATACGTGTTATCCGTGTACTTCGTCTTGTGTAGAAACCCCATTGAGAGCGTGAAAGGTTTTAGGCGATTCTCGTATATTGCTTCTGTGGTGAGCGAGTATGTCCTGCCCTTTACCGAATAAACATAGTCAGTTCCCTCGTTATTGGAGTTCCACATCCTGGTGTGTATCGCAGTACCGGTCATGTTGGCCGTAACAGACTGATGATTGCCTAACCGGTGGTAAAAGTATAAATCGAGTGTGGGAGATGAACTCTTAGACTTTTCGCCCTGTGTTGTCAGGACAGCATCGTGATTTGTTTCGTTGAACCAACGAGTGGTATAGTCACCGGGAGTATGGCTGAGATGCGTGGATAGGGTAGCTTGAAAGGTATAAAAGGTTGGATCTACTAGATTGTATTTCAGTTCGATCATATTGCTGAAATTTCTTTTCCTGTTGTCGATATCTTCTCGCTCGATCAAATGGTGCGTGCCGTCTTTCAGCAGATAATCAGTCAACTCCTTATAACGGTCACCTCTAAAGTCCTGATAGTTGAAGTCATAGGTAATGGACCATTCAGAATTGCCATGATTCCATTTCGCAAAAGCCATATCTTCACCATTCCATGTGCTGACGGTATTCATAAGGTCAACTCCCAACGTATATCCATCCTCGTCTTTCCGTGTCTTGATGTTGATGACATAGGCAATGTCTTTACCGTATCTTACTCCAGGATTGTCGATGAAGTCGATAGACTTGATGACCTTAGGATTCAGGGATAGTAAGTCTTCTTTGCTGCAGAGCGCTCCGTTGATTCGCATTTGGACGCTTCCTCGGTTATCGGTGGATTTGATGGTATGTAGAACAGCGTCTACTTGGATGGCTGGTAATGAGAGTTTGCTCAACAGACTGTAGCCATTGGCGGAAGATCGTTTCTCCTCGTCCGAGGGGATAATGAGTTTACCATCGGTTTTATCGATTATACGTGTTGCCTTGATGGTTACCTCCTCGAGATTCACTTCTTTCTGTCCTTTCGACGCTATGGCACAGAAAAGAGCTAATAGTAAAATAAGATATTTTTTCATTCTTGCTTTGTTTTCCGACAAAGGTATAGAATGATAGAGAACAAGGCAAAATAACAAACTGACATTTGTCTGACATTTTCTGAAGAAAATCCGACAAATGTCGTATGTTGCTGATATTTAGAACCTTATCTCTTGATACGTAACTGGTAGTCTTTACCTCGCTCTGAAACGATTTCCAGATTTCCTGTCTCTTCTACAATCGGTTTCAATCTTCGTATCAATGTATAGAGAGTTTCGCTGGCATCAGGTTTTTTAGGCCATAGGGTGTTGCAGATGTCATGCTTGGAAATCTTATGGTTGGCAGAGGTGAAGAACATTCTCATCAGTTGCATCTGCATAGGCGTCAACTTAATAGGCTGATGATGCAAATCGTAGAAATATTCGTCGGTAGTATTCATCATGAGTCCGCCCAAAATCAATATGTCTTTATGATGATGTCTAAAGTAGTAGAAAGAAGCGATAGCCCACAGAAGAGTGATAATAGAGAGAATACTACTCATAGACTGGTCTGACATCGAGAATATAGAAGCTGCAGAACAATTCGCATATCCTTGGAATAGTATGGCTTGATGGTTCTTCTGCCATTTCATCTTTCTACTGCATAATCTATCTTGTTGGTCGTCCATGGCATAGTAAACGAAAGAACAAGTTTTTAGTTCGTTCAAATGCAGGTGACTGCGATAATCTTGAATCGTGTCCGGAGTAATCCAACAGGAACTTTTCTCCGCAAGAGTCAGGGCTAATGCCTGATTCATGTCATCGACGATGCGTTGTTTGGTATGACGATAACTACTGTAACTTGCCCAAATGGAACAACATGTCATAAACACAAAGATGAGTATAGCATGTAATGGCTTTAGTTTCATGGTCGTATGGTATAATTTATTTCGAGTTCTTGTCCATTCTGTCTTTTAACTTCTTTTCTTGCTTTTCAGCCATAGCATTGGCTTTCGCGTTCGCTGTGAGCGCATTCTTCTGACGGTGGAAACTGTATACCTTCCCCTCGTGATTCCGAATGACAAGTGAATCATTCTGCATGTAAACCAAATCGAAGGTGTCACGAACCGTAGTCTTGTTAATCCACTTATCCAGATATTTGTGCTGTCCTTTTACGAGGATGATGCGACCATTGTAGGCATGCCACTCTGTGAAGAAAGGAACAGCTGGATATTCTACAGGACTATCATCTTCTACATCACTCGTTTGGTTAACGAATCCCACCGGTTTGGCCACACTCATGCGTTGAAGCGTGAATCCATATTGTCGCGGAATCATATAAGTTTTGATGATAGAATCAGGCATGTTCGCAAGGATACGTTCCTGTTGGCGCTTGGTGAGATGAGAAACATCGCGTAGATGTGGCATTACAGGATAAGTCCATGTACCTTTAATCTCATCAAGGTCGATAATAGAATAAGCCTTATGTGGATCATCATGACAAGGCATAATACAAATCCAGTCACCTGTATCCGGATTACCATATATTCTATTTTCCTTAATGGCCGAGAATACATTATAAGTGACAGGGTCACCACCCGTAAAAGGTAAAATAGAAATCAAAGAGTCTGCCGATGAAGGACATACCAACCCGTAGATGGCAGAATCCCCTTCGGCTTTGGTATTTAAACTAATAGGTATCTGTGTATCTGTAGAAGAAGGTAAAGGCTTCGTGCGGTGTCCGCAACTTGTTACCAGTAAGGTGATAAGTATTAATACTGATATAGATTTGATTTTCATATTTGTGCGCATCAGTTTTATTTTGACCACAAAGATAATGTAATATTTGTAAAAAATGGTGCGTTTAGGTCGATATTTGGAAATTTTTATCTATTTTTGCACGTTGATTGAACTAGGATAAAATATAAAATCAAAATAATGGGAAAGAAAATTCAATTCAGTCTCGTTTACAGAGATATGTGGCAGAGTTCTGGTAAATTCCAGCCTCGCAAAGACCAGTTGGAGCGTATTGCTCCAGTCATTATTGATATGGGATGTTTCTCTCGTGTAGAGACTAATGGTGGTGCATTCGAGCAGGTTCAACTCCTTGCAGGTGAGAATCCAAATGAAGCTGTTCGTGCTTTCTGTAAGCCTTTTAATGAGGCTGGCATCAAGACACATATGCTTGATCGTGGTCTGAACGCATTGCGTATGTATCCAGTTCCTGATGACGTGCGCGCCTTAATGTATAAGGTAAAGCATGCCCAGGGTGTAGATATTCCTCGTATCTTCGACGGATTGAATGATATCCGTAATATCGCCCCTTCTATCAAGTGGGCTAAGGAGGCTGGTATGACACCACAGGGTACATTGTGTATCACCACTTCTCCTGTTCATACATTGGAATATTATAGTGAATTAGCTGATAAGGAAATCGAAGCTGGTGCAGAGGAAATCTGTTTGAAGGATATGGCTGGTATTGGTCAGCCTGCATTCTTGGGCAAGCTCACTAAGATGATCAAGGACAAGCATCCAGAGATCATTATCGAATATCATGGTCATTCAGGTCCAGGTCTTTCTATGGCCTCTATCTTGGAAGTTTGTAAGAATGGTGCCGACATCATCGATACAGCTATCGAACCATTGTCATGGGGTAAGGTTCATCCAGACGTAATCTCTGTTCAGAGCATGTTGAAGCATGCCGGCTTCGAGGTTCCGGAGATCAATATGGACGCCTATATGAAGGCTCGTGCCCTTACACAGGAATTCATCGATGAGTGGTTAGGCTACTTCATCAACCCAGGTAACAAGATGATGAGTTCATTGCTTCTCGGTTGCGGTCTTCCTGGTGGTATGATGGGTTCTATGATGTCAGACCTTGGCGGTATCCGTGGTACGATCAATAACCTTCGTAAGAAAAAGGGTGAGCCAGAGTTGAGCGTTGACGATATGCTCGTAAAACTGTTCAACGAGGTAGCTTATGTATGGCCACGTGTTGGTTACCCTCCATTGGTAACACCATTCTCTCAGTATGTTAAGAATATCTCATTGATGAACCTCCTCTCATTGGAGCAAGGTAAGGGTCGTTATGTTTATATGGACGATTCTATGTGGGGTATGATCTTAGGTAAATCAGGTAAGGTTCCTGGTGAGTTGGCTCCGGAGATCGTAGAACTTGCAAAGGCTCAGGGACGTGAGTTTACTGATGCCGATCCTCATACATTGTTGACTCCTGCACTTGAAGATTTCAAGAAGGAAATGGACGAGAATGGCTGGGATTACGGTCAGGACAATGAAGAACTTTGGGAACTTGCAATGCATCCAGAGCAGTATCGTAACTATAAGAGCGGTCAGGCTAAGAAGAATATGTTGGCAGACTTGCAAAAGGCTAAAGATGCTAAGTTGGGTGCTAAGGTCAGCGTAGAAGAGGCTATCGCATTCAAGCATGCCAAGGCAGATGCTATTGTAGCTCCTGTAAAGGGTCAGATCTTCTGGGAATTCCAGGGCGAAGGTGAAGCTGCACCTGCAGTAGAGCCATTCATAGGTAAGGAATATAAAGAAGGTGAAGCATTCTGTTATATCTGCACTTCTTGGGGTGAGTTCGAGATGATTCCAGCTGCAATGGGTGGACAACTTGTTGAAATCAACGCTCATCAAGGCGCTAAGGTTCGCAAGGGTGATGTCATCGCGTATATCCAGAGAAAAGAAGATTAATGAATTATCTAGAAATTATTGGTAAATACTATGAGAATGAGAGTGCAGAATTGCGCTCCATTCTTATCACTCACAGCACGCTTGTAATGAAGCGTGCTGTAAGTATTTGTAATCGTCATCCTGAATTGCACATGGATAAGACCTTTATCGAGGAGGCTGCGATGCTTCATGATATTGGCATATGTCGTTGTGATGCTTCGGGAATTCAATGTTTTGGCGATCAACCCTATATCTGTCATGGACGAATAGGTGCCGAAATGTTAAGAAAGGAGGGATATCCTCGCCATGCACGTGTGTGTGAACGTCATACCGGTGTAGGAATTACAAAGGATGAAATCATCCTGCAAAATCTTCCTTTACCTCATCAAGATTTTCTTCCAGAGACATTAGAAGAGAAGGTTATCTGTTATGCTGACAAGTTTTATAGCAAAACGCATCCGGAAAGGGAGAAAACAATGGAACAAGCTTTGAAGAGTCTGGAGAAATTCGGACAAGGAGGACTGGTAAGGTTCAAGGAATGGGCCCAAATGTTCGAGTAAACATAAAATTGAATGTATCCTAAATGAAAAGAAATACAATCATAGCACTGCTGTTATTGGTCGTCATCTTCATGATGGCTAGTGAGCGTATGCCTATTTTAAATAAAAAGAAGGCTGTTCAGGCTGATACAACGGCTGTCACTGATACCACAAAGCTCGATTCTATAGGGCTTGCTATTTATCACCATAATAAGCAGGTGGATGATTCTATTCGTTTAGACTCTATAAATAAGAAAAAATCAGGCAGTATAGAAGCTCCTATCAATTATCAGGGCGAAGATTCGCTGGTATATCATGCCGACAGTAAAACTGCTTATCTTTATGGATCAAGTAATGTAAAGTACCAGAATTACGATCTTACAAGTGATCAGATTAATATGAACATGGATGATGCGATTATTCATGCACATGGTACTACAGATTCTACAGCAGAAGGCGGTGTGAAGAATAAACCTGTTTTTAAGATGGGTTCTGATGAGTATAAGACCGATACGATTGCCTTTAATTATAAATCAAAGCGCGCTTATATAGATAATGTGTATACAGAGCAACAGGAAGGTTTCCTGACTGGTGAACATTCTAAGCGCGATTCTAGTGGTGTTGTTTATCTGGAACATGGTCGATATACGACTTGTGATGAACCACATCCTGATTTCTATATTTCTTTGTCACGTGCAAGGGTTCGCCCCGGTAAGGATGTAGTCTTCGGTCCTGCTTATCTCGTTGTAGCCGATGTGCCACTTCCTATAGCAGTACCTTATGGCTTCTTCCCGTTTACCAAAAGCTATTCGTCTGGTTTTATCATGCCTACGTATGGTGATGAAACCAGTCGAGGATTCTATCTGCGTGATGGTGGATATTATTTCGCGATGAGCGATAAATGGGACTTGAAACTTCTTGGTGAGATTTACACCAAGGGCTCATGGGGTATTAGTGCAGCAAGCAACTATCGTAAGCGTTATCGTTACAGTGGTAGTTTCTTCTTCAGTTATCAAGATACAAAGACCGGAGATAAAGGTATGCCAGACTTCGCAGAGCAAGAGAGTTTCAAGGTGCAGTGGAGTCATCGACAGGATAGCAAAGCAAATCCTTACAGTAGTTTGAGTGCTAGTGTGAATTTTGCAACTTCAAGTTATGAGCGTAACAATCTCACCAGTCTTTATAATCCACAGGCTCTGACGCAGAGTACCCGAACCTCTTCAGTAAGTTGGAGTACAACATTCTCAAGTATTGGCTTGAGTTTGAGTTCTACAGCCAATTTGAGTCAGAATATGCGCGACTCTACAATTGCGATGACCTTGCCGGATTTGAATATTAGTTTGGCTCGTTTCTATCCATTCCGTCGTAAGCATATGGTAGGTAAAGAGCGTTGGTACGAAAAGATTGCAATGAGCTACACCGGTCAGATTAGCAATTCTATCAATACACATGAAGATAAATTGTTGCATTCTAATCTGATTCGTGATTGGCGAAATGGATGGCAGCATAATATTCCGGTGAGTGCAAGTTTCACCTTATTTAAATACATCAATGTAAATCCAAGTTTCAATTTCACCGATCGTATGTATACGAGCAAGGTGAACCGTTCATGGGATGAACATACACAGAAAGAAGTCGCTGATACTACTTATGGTTTCCATAATATATATAATTGGAACATTAGTGTTGGAGCTTCCACCAAACTTTATGGATTCTGGACACCAAGTAGAAAGATTTTTGGTGATAAAATACAGACCATCCGTCATGTGGTGACACCACAAGTTAGCTTTAGCTTTGCGCCAGACTTTGGGGCATCACGTTATGGCTATTATGAAACTTATCAGAAAACAGATGCCAATGGTAATGTATCCTTAGTAGAATACTCACCATTCCAAAATTCTCTGTATGGTGTGCCGGGTAGAGGAAAAACCGGAAGTGTATCCTTTAGTCTCGGGAATAACCTTGAGATGAAGGTAAAAAGTGATAATGATTCTACGGGATATAAAAAGATTAGTTTGATCGATGAGTTAGGATTGAATATGAGTTATAACATGGCAGCGAAAACTCGTCCATGGAGTGACTTGAGTATGAATATCCGACTGAAATGGTGGAAGAACTACACATTCAACATGAATGCAGTCTTTGCCTCTTATGCTTATGATCTTGATGAAAACGGAAGACCATACGTCGGTACACATACATACTGGGGTATGGGTAAGTTTGGTCGTTTCCAAGGTATGAGTCAGAATATCTCATATACATTGACTCCGGAAAAGATAAAGAAATTCTTCTCAGGAGAAAGCGACGATAAGGCAGAGAACAAGAATAATAAAGATTATGACGATGAAGGAATAGATACCGATCGCGAGAGCAATGTTGATGACGAGATGGTTAACGCTCAGCACGGAGCAAAGAAAAATAGCAAAGCCAAGACAGACGATGACGGATACATGGCTTTCTCTATGCCTTGGTCGTTGACGTTCGGTTATGGTATCACGATGCGTGAAAATACGGATATCAACAAGTTTAATTATAAAACGATGCGCTATCCATATAAGTTTACACAGACTCTGAATGTCAGTGGAAATCTACGTATTAGTGATGGATGGAATATCAGTTTCTCTTCAGGTTATGATTTTGATTTTCATAAGGTAAGTATGACAACGGCAAGTTTACAGCGTGACTTACACTGTTTCAACATGAGTTGTCAAGTAGTACTTGCTCCATATACAAGTTATAATTTCACCTTCCGCTGTAATGCGGCAACACTTACAGATGCTTTGAAATACGATAAGCGTTCTGGTTATGGGAATGCCGTGCAGTGGTATTAATCATTAGGAGAACATACAATGGCAGAAATCCCAAACCTCGTACAAGACTTAGCTCTCATCCTCGTGGTTGCGGGCATCGTCACATTGTTATTCAAGAAGCTTAAGCAGCCATTGGTCTTGGGATATATCGTGGCAGGTTTTCTAGTGTCACCACATATGCCCTATACCATGTCTGTGATAGATAAGTCTGATGTTCAGACATGGGCAGATATTGGTGTTATATTCCTTTTATTCTCTTTAGGACTTGATTTTTCTTTCAAGAAGATCTTGAAGATGGGAATAGCTCCTGTGATAGCAGCCCTGACAATTATCTTTTGCATGATGACATTAGGTATCCTTACGGGATATCTGTTCCATTGGGGTAAGATGGATTGCATCTTCCTCGGAGGTATGCTTGCGATGTCATCAACGACAATTATCTATAAAGCTTTTGACGATTTAGATGTACGTCAGCAGCGATTTGCCGGTTTGGTGATGAGCGTCCTAATCTTGGAAGACGTTTTAGCCATCGTACTCATGGTGATGCTTTCGGCCATGGCTAGTGGAGGAAGTCCCGATGGAGAACAGATGTTGAAGAGCCTTTTCAGTATAGTCTTTTTCCTGATACTATGGTTCGTTGTAGGTTTGTTCCTAATTCCTCTCTTTCTGCGTAAGACCAGAAAGTTGATGAATAACGAGACACTCGTTGTCGTCTCTTTGGGTTTATGCTGTTTGATGGCAGTCGTATCCACAAAGGTAGGGTTCAGTTCAGCCTTTGGCGCTTTCATTATGGGGAGCATTCTGGCAGAGACTATTGAAGCCGAAAAGATTATTCGACTAGTAGAACCCGTAAAGAACCTATTTGGAGCAATATTCTTCGTTTCAGTGGGAATGTTGGTAGATCCGGATATTTTGGTAGACTATGCGTTACCGATCATCTCTTTGGTATTGGTTATCATCATAGGTCAGAGCGTTTTCGGAACATCCGGTTTCCTACTGAGCGGACAACCACTGAAGACAGCAATGAAGTGTGGATTCTCGATGTCACAGATTGGTGAATTTGCGTTTATCATAGCCTCTCTTGGCCTCTCACTTGGTGTGATCGGCAAATTCCTATATCCAGTTGTTGTAGCAGTATCTGTTATCACCACCTTCCTGACACCTTATATGATTCGTTTTGCAGAACCATGTTACCTACAACTAGAAAAGTCATTACCGAAGAAATGGATTCGTCGATTGAATCATTTAGAGATGAGCGATAAACAAGGTACAGCCAAGGAACGTGGAAATTGGAATAAACTACTTGGTGCCATGGCATGGAATGTAATTATATGTAGCATCTTATCAGTTGCGGGAATCTTCTTGATGCTGACATTCTTCTTGCCTTTCAGTCGTAGCATGTTAGGACATTGGCCAGGGAATGCATTGTGTGGTATTCTCACGGTTCTGCTTATTGCCCCAGCATTGAGAGCCATGGTCATCAAGAAGAACCATAGTGAAGAGTTCAAGGCCCTTTGGACCGAGAATAGATATTTTCGCTTACCATTGCTTTTCACCATTGTCGTGAGACTCATCATCGCATCAATGTTCGTGTTCTATATATGCAATTATCTTACACGATTTAGCAATGCCCTGATGATGACGATAGCATTATTGGTTATAGCCATTATGATTATGTCACGTGGACTCAAGAAGAGAAGTATCAGTTTGGAGCGTACCTTCATCCTTAATCTTCGTTCCCGAGATATCGATGCACAGGTGAAGGGCAAGAAGAAACCGCTCTTTGTAGGTCGCCTGTTAGATAGAGATTTGCATATTGGTAATCTGGAGATACCGGAAGACTCCAATTGGGCAGGAAAAAGTTTACGAGAACTACAATTACGAAAACTTTTCGGAGTGCATGTAAGTAGTATCCTTCGTGGTAGACAACGTATCAATATTCCCAATGGTCATACAATACTTTTCCCTGGTGACCGTATAGAAGCCATTGGCGACGACGAACAACTGAGTAAGTTGGACAACGCTATAAAGACGGATTTGGTTCCTGAAGATACCGATATCGAAAAGCGGGAAATGAAATTACGCCAGATGATCATATCCGGTAATAGCGAATTCGTAGGGAAAACACTGAAAGACAGTGGCATTCGCGATAAATACAACTGTATGGTTGTAGGTGTAGAGAATGGACAAGAAAGACTTACCGCGATCAATCCTAATTGGATATTGGAAAAAGGCAATGTCCTTTGGATTGTAGGAGAAGAAGAAAATTTAAAGGCTTTGATCGGTTGATCAAAGCCTTCTTCTTATTTCGTTTTATACGAATTAGTCATTATATTCAGCAGTAAGTTCACAAATCTTGACGATAGTGCTTACAGCCTTTTCCATTACTTGGATGCTGACAAACTCATAAGGGCCATGGAAGTTTACGCCACCCGCAAAGATATTAGGGCAAGGTAAACCACGGAAACTCAACTGAGCACCATCTGTTCCACCACGGATAGGTTCTACCTTAGGTGCCACACCCGTCTCCTGCATAGCTTTCACGACAATGTCGATGACATGCATATTAGGATCAATCTTTTCCTTCATATTATAATATTGATCCTTCATATCCACAGTGACAGTACCCTCACCATACTTGTCGTTCATCTCCTTTGCAATCTTCTCGATAAAGTCCTTGCGGTCTTCGAATTTATCGCGATCATGGTCACGGATGATATATGAAAGAGTAGCCCCTTCGGTATGACTGTCAATACTCAAGAGATGATAGAATCCCTGATATCCCTCAGTCGTTTCAGGAATATCCGTATCAGGAATATGGCTATTGAACTCACAGGCCAAACGATTAGCGTTAATCATTTTACCCTTAGCATATCCAGTGTGAACAGAGACACCTTTGATATGTATTTTAGCACCAGCGGCATTGAAATTTTCATATTCCAAGTCTCCGAGGTCACCACCGTCAATGGTGTAAGCCCATTCGCATCCGAACTTCTCTACATCGAAATGATGAGCACCCATACCGATTTCCTCGTCAGGGTTGAAACCTACGCGAATATCACCATGCTTAATTTCGTTATGGTCACGGAGATAGCACATAGCCTGAACGATTTCCGCAATACCGGCTTTATCGTCAGCACCAAGAAGAGTAGTACCATCGGTAACGATCAAATCCTCTCCCTTATGTGCCAAAAGTTCAGGGAACTTTTTAGTAGATGAAATGATACCAGGAGACAATTCTATATCATTACCGTCGTAGTTGCGAATAATACGTGGTTTGATATCCTTACCACTGGCGTCAGGACTAGTGTCATAGTGTGAGATAAAACCTATGGTAGGTGTCTTTTTCTTAGTATTGCCTTCGAGAGTGGCATAGATGTAGCCCATCTCGTCCATCTCGACATCCTTGAGCCCTTCATCTTCAAGTTCTTTCTTTAGATACTTGGCGAACTCCAGTTGTTTCGCCGTACTCGGGACACTATCAGAGTCTTCACTCGATTGAGTGTCAAATTGTGTGTAATTAATAAACCTTTCGGTAAGATCCATATTATTATAATTATTAATGATATGTAAAGGGTGACTTCGATGGGATTCAAACCCATGACCTTCAGAACCGGAATCTGACGCTCTATTCAACTAAGCTACGAAGCCTTGATTTATTACATGACTGCAAATATACAGAATTTTCTTGATTCTAGCAAATCCTTATACAATATTTAATAATATGTTATTATAATCGCAAAAAGTTACAAAACCGAAAAGTTTTCTTTCATTTTGTAGAAATTACAACAAAATCTCTTGCAGTTTAATAATAAATGTGTATCTTTGTGGCGAAAAAATGATAATTAATGATACAAACATATGAGTAAATTGATAAAACCTGTCGGTTATAAGGCCTTACTTGATATGCGTCAGACCGAGCAGGGTATTAAGTTGATTAAGGAATTCTTTCAGCAGAATCTTTCAACAGAATTAAGACTTCGTCGTGTTACAGCTCCACTTTTCGTACTCAAGGGGTTGGGTATCAACGATGACTTGAATGGTGTGGAGCGCCCTGTAACTTTCCCTATTAAGGATCTTGGTGAAGCCCAGGCAGAGGTTGTACATTCTCTTGCCAAATGGAAGAGATTGACCTTGGCAGAGTATGAGATAGAACCGGGATATGGTATTTATACAGATATGAATGCGATTCGTGCTGACGAAGAGTTGGACAACCTTCATTCTCTCTATGTAGACCAGTGGGATTGGGAGGCTGTAATAACCAGTAAGGATCGTACGATTCATTATTTGGAAAACATCGTTCGTAGAATCTATGCTGCTATTCGCAGAACAGAATATCTTACTTGTGAGACTTATCCTCAGATCAAACCTTTCTTGCCGGAGGAGATTCATTTCGTTCATGCTCAGGATCTATTGGATATGTATCCTGATCTTACTCCGAAGGAGCGTGAGGATGCCATTTGTCAGAAATACGGTGCAGTCTTCGTAGAAGGCATCGGTGGCAAGTTGAGTGATGGTAAGAAGCATGACGGTCGTGCTCCTGATTACGATGATTGGAGTACTATTTCCGAGAATGGAAAAGCCGGTTTGAATGGTGACATTTTGATTTGGTATCCTGTCTTAGGTCGTTCTTTCGAATTGAGTTCTATGGGTATCCGTGTAGACAAGGAAAGTTTACTTCGTCAGTTGAAGATTGAAGGTAAAGAAGAGCGTGAAAGTCTTTATTTCCATAAGCGACTCCTTGAAGATAAGTTACCATTGAGTATTGGTGGTGGTATTGGCCAGAGCCGACTTTGCATGGTAATGCTTCATAAAGCGCATATTGGTGAAATTCAGGCAAGTATCTGGTCTGACGAGATGCGTAAAGAATGTGAAGAGGCAGGTATGCCTTTGATTTAATCTGTTGCTCGTTGAATTTGCGAAACAAGACAAAAAAGTATTTGACCGTTACTTATATGTGAGTAACGGTCTTTTTATTTCAAATCTAATCTTCATAATAAGTTATCTTTAATTGGGATAGATATGCATCATAACGTTAACAAATATTTTATTTTCTTAATGCCCAACTGCAAAAGGTGCTTATAATTCGTAAATTCTAAATTTAAAAGAAGGTGATTACGAATATTTAAAATATAAGCAGGATGTAATCGCTTGATAATCAGGTGGTTGTAAAATTATGCCGATTTCTATTGTCGATATATACCTGAAATTTCGGCATATTCAGTTAATTGCGCGAGGCTATATACCTATTCACAACGGCTGATGAAGTTAACTTCATCGGCTAGCGCAGTTAACTTCGTAAGTTGACACAATAGCTAAAGGTTGGAAAACAAGCTTTTGAAGACTGTTATTTCATCCTTTTGAGCTTATATATTCGCTAGATGAAGAAAAAATATAGAACTTTTCCCGTTAACAGTTGCGTTAAAAGAAGTTATATATTTAGACACTTGGTTAAGATATGTTATGTATATCGTTTTACGATAAATATATTTTGTGATTCGATATATTGTATATACTTTTGCAGCATGATAAGAACACGTAATTTGTAATTTTAAGCTATGAAAGTATATTGTAATTCAAAAGAAAAGATGATAAATATAGTCTGCCGTATGGTACTCGTATTTTTGGCAGGCTGGCTTTTGCTTTTCCTAGTTCAGCTTTTACGTTGGACAAATCTCATTGATGTAAACATTGGATTAGGAACAAAGATTTGCCAGATGGCATGGTCTACCGTCAACAAGGTTCATGTAATACAGTGGGTAGAATTGTTAGGTTATTCGCTTTCCACGATAATTCTAATATTCCTTTCTTCAAAGTTTATAATTACCTGTCTTGGCAAATTGGATATAAAAAGATTATTCAACCGCCAGAATACAAAACTCTTATGGCGTATAACTATCGCAGATTTTTTCTTTAAATTTTTCTCTTTGAACATTAATATACTTTTTGGTTTGAGAGAAATACAATTCGGTAGTGAGATGATAATTTCTCCATTGTTATTTCTCATAATGACACTCATGTATGAAGTAGCTGTAAGTATCACAGAAGAAAATGAACTAATTATATAAATGTTATCCATATGATCATAATAAATTTAGATGTCATGATGGCTAAACGGAAAATTTCATTGAATGAATTATCAAGTATAGTTGGCATTACAACAGCAAACCTTTCGATATTAAAAACAGGGAAGGCAAAGGCAATCAGGTTTGTTACACTTGATGCAATTTGTAAGGCGTTGGATTGCACCCCCGGGGATATTTTAGAATATAAAGCAGATAATTTATGAAAAGAAATGTATTTCACACAGGTAAGTTCACTTTGTATGCGATGTAGTAGAATATTTATATTTGTGATGATTATTGCTCTGACAAGTGCAGTAAGAGTTTCTGCACAATCTATATTGCATGACACAAGGATTGTGCGATTCAAAACATCATCGCCTTCTAGAAAGAAGGTGCGCCCTAAATCGAACAAAAGCATGTCGAGAAACGCAATTCCTAAGAATAATACAACGAAGACTATACAAGGGTATTGCGATAATACAGTTCAGATTGCATCCGTCGATACTATCGAAATCCTACCTCATAAACTTATGGCAGAAGATGGAATCTCAAAGCCTTTTAATAGAGACTTCCATGATGTAAATAATAAGATAACTAATATCTTAAATGCAGGTACATTGACAGAAAGACTTTTGGATGTTCCAAATGCATTAGGCTATAGCACAAACGGAGAAATAACGACATTCGGCGGCTTCGATTTTAAAGGCGCACGGGAACGGTATGAGTTCCCAAATATGCTTACTATACAACGACTTAATATGTGTATTAACTATAATACGAATCACCTTGCTCTGACCGGCGGTGTAAATGTCAACAAGTATTATGCTATTGGAGTTACTACCCAATATGGAATTCATGGTGCAGCAACATACTCTTTTACATCGAATCTCAGTATGACTGCCTTTGGTGAGTTTTATAGCAGTAATCCTTGGTTTTATATGGCAGCCTTCCCTTATGTAAAAACAAGTCGTTATGGTGGCTACATCACTTATAAAAACGATAAGTTCGGTGCACATTTAGGCGTTGAGAGATACTATGATCCTTTTTCTCGTCACTGGGAGTTGCGCCCAATAGTAACACCATTTCTTAAAGTGTCAAAGAAATTAATCATTGAGTTGCCTGTTGGTGATTTATTAATGAATGGCGCAAGTCGTCTTGTTCATGATAAACGCAGGAGTAGTGCAACAATAATGCCCGATATGTAATGCTAGAAAAAATAAGGAATTGACAATTAAGCCAATTCCAAATTCATGAGTTTACGTAACTTCTCGATAGCAGGATTCTTTTCCCTCATTTCATCGAAAATCTCACGTTTCGTCAATATCTTCCTAGCCTCCTCAGCTTTTGCCAATCTAGCATCCAGTTGGATGTTCGGATTGTGCAGATACTGAGCAAGGGTCGCTCTGATTCTGTTCTTTATTCCTTGAATCTGTTCAAGGAGAATCTCGTTTTCTACGACAACCTCTATGTTAGGATAATCCGTGATGACTGGATTTGAATTCCTGAGGCGCTGAGCCAGTCCTATCATCTTTGGCGGCATCCTTTTACACATCATGAGCCATTGCAGATCAAGTTCCTCCTGTGTAAATTTCATAGTCTCCCCACTGTTAGGTTGAGGAGTTTCCACGACTTGATTTAATTCCTCATCATTTTTCGACTTACCATAAGTCTGCTTCTTTGGATTCAGCAGATTATTGAAAGTGAATCCGATGCTACCGAGTTTGATATTATTTGCAGTTTTCTTGGTAGCCTTATCAGACGAATGATCAGTCGAAGCAGGAGCGACGGTCTCTGTAGCAGCGACCGCTTTCGTATTCTGCTTCTGAGCACTCCTGGTTGCATGCAGAGCAGTCTTGTCAGCCCCAGCCACCTGTATAGCCGGTTTAGGCTTTGCAATTACGAATTTCTGAAACAGGGATTTCAATCTATGGGGCTGACGCCCCGCATTAGGCACATCCTGATCTTCAGGTTGCGTAATCTGAGCAACCTGTATCAATGTGAGTTCAACCAGAAGACGCTTGTTGCTACTCTGACGATAGTTGATGTCACAGTCGTTCATGATCTTGAGCGACTTATATAAGAAAGGTATAGGACATTTCTGAGCCTGTGCCTCATATTTCTTTCTCTGTTCGTCACTTACCTCCAGTAAAGGTAAAGTCTGAGGGTCTTTGGCCATCATCACATTACGCACATGAGCAGCAAGGCCATCTATCAAGTTTCCACCATCGAAACCTTTGCAGAGGATGGCATTGAGGAGTACCATGATGTCGCTCACTTTGTTCTCTAAGGCAAGGTCGATGATCTTGAAATAGTTTTCCGAGTCGAGAACATTCAAGTCCTCGATAACCTTCTGATAAGTGATGTTGCCCTGACAGAAACTTGCAGCCTGATCAAAGATACTTAGAGCATCACGCATACCGCCATCAGCTTTCTCGGCGATGACAGCAAGAGCCTGTTCCTCATAAGTGAATCCCTCTTTCTCAGCCACCTTCTTCAGATGCTCGATAGTATTAGGTACCGTCATGCGCTCAAAGTCATAAATCTGGCAACGACTCAGAATCGTAGGCAGAATCTTATGCTTCTCGGTAGTAGCGAGAATAAAGATGACATGAGCAGGCGGTTCCTCCAAAGTTTTGAGGAAAGCATTGAAAGCCGCTGTAGAGAGCATATGTACCTCATCGATGATGAAAACCTTATAGCGTCCGACCTGAGGCGGTATACGTGTCTGTTCCATCAGCGCCTTGATGTTCTCTACAGAGTTATTGCTGGCAGCATCAAGCTCAAAGATGTTATAAGATCTTCCTTCGTTGAAGGCTTTGCAACTCTCGCACTCATTGCAAGCTTCTCCCTCTTCTGTCGGGTGTTCACAGTTTATAGCTTTGGCGAAAATACGCGCACAGGTAGTCTTTCCTACACCTCTCGGACCGCAGAACAGATAAGCGTGAGCCAGTTTTCTGCTCTTTACCGCATTCTTCAGAGTTGTAGTGAGAGCACCTTGTCCGACGACCGAGTCAAAAGTCACAGGACGATACTTTCGCGCAGAAACAATATATTCTTCCATAGTTTTTCTTGCTTTGCCTTGCAAAGATAATAATTTTTTTGTTATCTTTGCAAACAAATAATAAATAATCATGGCAAGCCGTCTGAATATTATATTGGAAGTAATCTCTCACTACAAATATCTTATAACAGTTGTGGTGGGTCTTCTTGTTGTGGGTGTGCTCGATGATAACAGCTTCAGAAAGCGTATCCAGTATGAACTGCAGATAAGCGAATTGGAAGATCAGATAGAACAATATAATAAGCAGTACGAGAGAGACAGTAAGAAATTACAGGAAATCAAGAAAGATCCTAAGGCTATCGAGAAAATTGCTCGTGAGCGTTACTTCATGAAAGCCGATGATGAGGATATCTTTGTCTTGAGTACAGACGAGCAAACCGAGAAAAATACTAATGAAGACGATGAAACAATTGAGTAAATTGCAGAGCGCCCTGTTTTTGATTGGCGGCTTAATGATGGTGATAGGAGCCGGATGCTTTGCTTTTGGTTTTGTTTACCCTAAGTTGATGATGGTGACGTGCTGGATATTCCTCCTTGGGACAGTCTTGTTTCCTGTCATTCAAGCTATGCAAATCTATGAAGGCACTAATATTGTAATTAAGAGATTGAAGAAAATACAAGTCTTTGCAGATATATTCTTTGTATTGGCGGGAATATCTATGGTAGATACCGTTTATGGATTTTTCCGTTCCTTGTTTGAGAACTATGAAACATACATCACCTATTTCTATAATAAGTGGGTCGTATTATTGTTAGTGGCCGCAATACTGGAGTTGTATACGACACATCGTATCAGTCATGAACTTCGAAAAGAATAAAAAATACTAAAACTTCGGCTGATTCAATTAAATTGCATAAAAATATTTTCTAGGAACAAGAATACATTGTACCTTTGTTCTTGAACTTAATACCGGCTTATGAATAAAATTATATACACTCTCTTCTCTCTGTTGGCATTGACCTCTTGTGTCAACTCTTATAATGTGCAAGGTAATAGCAATGTTTCAACACTTGACGGACAGATGCTATACCTGAAAGTGCTCAAAAATAATGATTTCAAGAATATAGATTCTTGCGACGTTCTTCATGGACAGTTTCAGTTCTCCGGTACTGTGGATTCTGTGAGAATGGCCAGCATCTTCATGGATGATCAGAGCGTATTGCCTTTGGTGCTGGAGAGTGGTGATATCAATGTCAAAATTGATTATGCGCAACAGACCGTTACGGGTACTCCTCTAAATGACAAACTTTCAAAGTTCTTTAGTAAGTATAATCAGTTAAAGAATCAAGAGGCTGAATTGGTTCATAAGCATGACCAAGCCATTATGAATGGTAGAAATATGGAGGTCGTAAACCAGCGCTTGAATGTGGAGGCACAGCGCTTGTCTGAGCAAGAAGACCGACTAATCACAAACTTTGTAACGGATAATTTCGATAATATACTGGGCCCTGGTGTGTTCTTCATGGTTACCATCAACAACCAGTATCCTATCCTTACTCCATGGATAGAGGATATCATGAGTAAGGCTACCGATACCTTTAAGAACGATCCTTATGTAAAGGATTATTATCAGAAAGCGCAGGAAAACGAAGAAATAATGAATGGTACACGTGAGGCTCCTGCACAGGCTCCTCAGGTACAACCGCAGAATCCAGATGCTGCTCCTGCTCCTACGGCAAACGAATTGGCAGCACCAGCAACCCAGAATACTCCGGCCAACTAATATATATTAATGAAAATATTATTAAAAGGTGGAACGATCGTAAACGAAGGTCATTCTTTTGTGGGTGACCTTGTCATAGAAAACGATCATATACTTGAGATTATAAATGATGGGATAGCCCGTGGCAACTATGATCAGATTATAGATGCTACGGGATGTTTTGTATTACCCGGCGTCATCGATGAGCATGTTCATTTCCGTGAGCCTGGGTTAACGCGAAAGGCGGATATCGAAAGCGAGAGCCGTGCTGCTGCATTCGGTGGCGTCACCTCTTTCTTTGATATGCCTAACACGGTTCCTCAAACAACGAATCTCGCAACTTTAGAGGAGAAGTTCTCTTTGGGAGCAGAGAAAAGTCACGTAAACTATAGCTTCTTTATTGGTGCCACGAATGACAATGCTGAGGTACTAAGAACCGTCGATGCAACAAGGGTTCCGGGTATCAAGTTGTTCATGGGAGCCAGCACAGGCAATATGCTTGTTGACAAGATGGACAGTCTTCGTGAAATCTTCCATATTGCCAAGGAAAGAAACCTCCCGGTAATGACTCATTGTGAAGATACGAAGTTGATCAATGAGAATATGAAACAAGCTAAGGAAAAATATGGTGAGGATCCCGATGTCATTCATCATGCAGAGATTCGAAGCGCCGAGGCCTGCTATCAGAGTAGTAGTTTAGCGGCTCAACTGGCCAAGGAAAGTGGAGCACATCTCCATATCGCCCATATCTCCACAGCCGACGAACTCACTTTGGCAGATAAGAATATCACCCTAGAAGCATGTATCGCCCATCTGTTTTTTACTGATGAAGATTATGCAGAAAAGGGGACACGAATAAAATGTAATCCGTCGATAAAAAGTTGTACTGACAGAGATGCCATTCGCAAAGCGCTGATGGATGGAAGAATATCGTGCATCGGTACAGATCACGCCCCTCATGAATTAAAAGATAAAGTAGGGGGATGTGCTCATGCCGCATCGGGAATGCCCATGTTGCAATTCTCGTTGGTGACGATGCTCGAACTGGTTGATCAGGGTGTGCTCACCATAGAGCGACTTGTAGAACTGATGTCGCATCAGCCGGCCCGCCTGTTTGAAGTCTCACGTCGAGGCTTCCTTCGTCCGAACTATAAAGCAGATGTTGTAATCGTAAAGAAAGAACCGTGGACGGTATCTGTAGACGATATTCAGAGCAAATGCAAATGGAGCCCTATGGAAGGACACCACTATCAGTGGCGTATAGCCTATACAATCTGCAATGGACATATTGTATATCATAGGGGAACATTAGATGAAAGTTATAGAGGAGAAGAAATAAAATTCCGCGCCTAGTGATCAAACAACTCACATATCAAGTTAGCGACATCTCTCCATATATCAACTGGCTCTATTTCTACCATACATGGGGAATGACGGGGAAACCTGAAAAGGCTAAGAGAAAACTGAGAGATGATGCCGAAAAGATGCTGAAAACATGGGAAAAGAAGTACCGTTGTCTGGCTCGTTTCGGAATCTTCGCTGCTAATAGTGACGGCGACGATCTGCTTGTGGATGGTGTGAGAATACCAATGCTTCGTCAGCAGAAAAGTAACCTGTCGGAGGAACCGAATCTTTGTCTTGCCGATTTCATTATTCCCATGACAAAAGGAAAGGCAGACAAGGTAGGCATCTTTTGTACGACCGTAGAGGCAGATATCAGAAATGATTATCATGAAGATGTTTATGAGCGCATGCTTTCGCAAGTACTGGCAGATCGACTGGCAGAGGGAACGGCCGAGAAGATGCACGAAGAGGTGAGACGAAAATATTGGGGCTATGCTCCTAACGAACAACTTACGATGGAGCAAACACATAATGAGGAATATCAGGGTATACGTCCTGCTGTGGGATATCCGTCACTTCCGGATACAAGTATTAATTTCCTCCTTGACGAACTACTGGATATGAAACAAGTTGGTATTCGACTCACAGAGAGCGGAATGATGCAACCCCATGCCAGTGTTAGTGGTTTTATGTTCGCTCATCCCCAGAGTAGATATTTCGAATTGGGCAAGATCGGAGAAGACCAATTAGCAGATTATGCCACTCGTCGGGGATTACCATTGACGATGGTAAGAAAGTTCTTAGAGATGAGTCTCTTGAAAAAATAGAATTTATAAGATGATATTAAGAGTTTTTATATGGATATTATTGTTGATAGTCCTGCCGGATATATATATCGACAGACACTATCTGCGACACATGCTAGACCCCTATTGCTGGTGGAAGCGCCTCTTGTGGTGGTGTCCTGCGCTCTTTATGATCGTATATACAATAATACTGGCATGTACGGATAACTTCCTTCCTTCAGAACAGATATGGATCGTTGTCTATTTCTACTTTTGGGGAATCTTCATCGTTCCTAAATTTACGTATGTTGTCTGTAGTTTTGTGGGAAAGCGTATCCGAAAGTTTATCCCTATGAAAATAAACTGGGGCTCTATTGTCGGTTATGCCATAGCCTTTGTGGTTACGTTACTTTTCTTTTATAGTCTGACGATTGGTCCTCGTAAGTTGAAGGTACGACATATCGATTTAACGTTCCATGATCTTCCGAAATCTTTTGAGGGATATAAGATCGTCCAGTTTAGTGATGCCCATATCGGAACATTTAATGAAGTCATGGATTACACCTTGAAACGTGACATAGACAGTATCATAGCACAGAATCCTGATATGGTCTGTTTCACAGGTGATCTGCAAAACATGGAACCTACAGAAATCGATAAACAGAAGATGCAACTGAGTAGGTTGGCAGCGTTGGGTATCCCCGTGTATAGTGTTCTCGGAAATCATGATTATAGTGTCTATATAAAAGCCCCTCAGACCGTAAAAGTGAAGAATGAAACACTTCTGCAGCAGCAAGAACGCGAATTAGGATGGACCCTACTAAAGAATCAGAATAGAAAGATATATTCAAGAGATAAAAGTCAGTATCTTATCTTGGCCGGCGAAGAAAACGGAGGTGATGGCAAAAGTGTTCATTCACCGGCGAAGGCCGATCTTAAGAAAACATTATCAGGAACTAAACCAAACGATTTTATAGTGATGTTGCAGCATGACCCTAAAGCATGGGAAGAAGATATACTTCCTCATTCCCATGTGCAACTTACTTTGTCGGGCCATACACATGGCGGACAAATAGGAATATTCGGGTTACGTCCTACAATCTTCTCTTATAAACACGACTATGGATTATATGAGGAAGATGGGAGATACCTATATGTCAGTGGTGGTTTAGGAGGCGTCATTCCGATTCGTTTCGGTATAACGCCGGAAATCGTAGTAATCACCCTTCATCGAAAATAGTATTATGAAGTATTTATATCGTATTTATCAGTTGTTTATAGCTATACCAATCTTTTTGGTAGCAAGTATTCTAACGTCATTGACAACTATATTAGGTAGTATGGTGGGAGATGGCCATTTCTGGGGATATTATCCGGGAAAGTGGTGGTCATGGTTGACGATTCGTATCCTGCTGCTTCCGGTCAAAGTAGAAGGGCGAGAAAATTTGGATAAGAATCAGAGTTATGTCTTTGTTGCCAACCATCAGGGTGCTTTCGATATCTTCCTGATCTATGGTTTCCTGAATAGAAATTTCAAATGGATGATGAAGAAAGGCATCCGCAAGATACCATTGGTAGGTATTGCTTGTGAATATGCTCATCATATTTTCGTAGATAAGAGCGGTCCTTCTAAGATTAGAGCTTCTTATGATAAGGCTCGTGAGACGCTGAAAGAAGGTATGTCTTTGGTAGTATTCCCGGAGGGAGCCCGAAGCTTTACGGGTCATATGGGAGTGTTCCGAAGAGGAGCGTTCATGTTAGCCGACGAATTACAGTTGCCTGTTGTTCCGTTGACGATCAACGGAAGTTTCGATGTCAAGCCGAGAACCAAAGATCTATATTGGATATTCTGGCATCCACTAACACTTACCGTCCACAAACCAATAGAACCAAAGGGCAAAGGTCCGGAAAACATAAAAAATCAAATGGAGCGTAGTTATGAAGCCGTGATGAGTGGTCTAGAACCAAAATATCAAGGTTTTGTAGAAAATCCTGACCAATAATCAAAATAAAATATTACCTTTGCATTATAAAAAATAGAAATTATGAACGAAAGTGATAGCATCGTTATTATACCAACCTATAACGAGAAGGAAAATATAGAGAAAATAATCCGCGCCGTATTCGGTTTGGAGAAATGTTTTCATATCTTGGTTATTGATGATGGTAGCCCTGATGGGACTGCTAAGATTGTTCATAATCTGATCTCAACAGAATTCTCTGATCGTCTTTTTATTATCGAACGCTCAGGAAAGTTGGGATTAGGAACAGCCTATATCGCAGGATTCAAGTGGGCTTTGGAACGAAAATATGAGTATATTTTCGAGATGGATGCCGACTTCTCTCATGATCCTAATGATTTGCCAAGGTTATACGCCGCTAATCATGACGAGGGTAATGATGTTGCTATTGGTAGTAGATATGTAAGTGGTGTGAATGTTGTCAACTGGCCTATAGGTCGTGTGTTGATGAGTTATTTCGCATCCAAGTATGTCAGATTCGTTACAGGATTCGAAGTTCATGATACTACAGCCGGATTTGTATGCTACAAGCGTCGTGTCTTAGAGACGTTGCCACTTGATGAAATTCGATTCAAGGGGTATGCTTTCCAGATTGAAATGAAATATACGGCACATAAGATAGGCTTCAAGATCAAGGAAGTACCTGTTATCTTCGTAAATCGTCGAGAGGGCATGAGCAAGATGAATGGAGGTATTTTCGGGGAAGCTTTCTTTGGAGTGATGCGACTCCGCCTAGACGGTTGGTTTCGCAAATATCCGAAGATGCCGAAGTAATATATGACAATAGAAGAAGTAAAAAGATTGTATGGGGAGTTGCCTCAGGCGGCAGCTCTTCTTACGACGTTAGAGAAGGAGTCGGTAAAACATCTCTTTCTTAACGGTTTGTTGGCTTCATCGTCATCTATGCTATTTGCTTCTATAGCAAATAGATTGAAGGAAACGGTATTGTTTGTTCTTGATGACGAAGAACAGGCCGGCTATTTCTATAATGACCTGAAGCAGATACTAGGTGAACAGCGTGTTCTCTATTTTCCAAGTAGTTATAAGCGTGCTGTCAAATACGGACAACGCGATAGCGCTAATGAGATTCTACGCACAGAGGTGCTGGCCCGTTTAGGAGCCGGCGATTTGTTCGTAGTAAGTTATCCACAGGCTTTGGCTGAACTTGTCGTCTCTAAAACACGACTCGATGATCGCCTGATCAAACTGAAAACCGGTAACATATGCGAGCTGAATGAATTGGAGAAGAAGTTGCGCGAGTATGGTTTCTGTGAGACTGATTATGTCTATGAACCGGGACAGTTTGCCGTGCGTGGTTCTATTCTTGATGTGTTCAGTTATAGTTGTGAATATCCTTTCCGTATTGATTTCTTTGGTGATGAAATCGATACCATTCGTACTTTTGAGGTAGAAACGCAACTATCAAAAGATAAGAAGGTCGAAATAGATATCGTCCCGGAATTAGCTCAGATACAAACCGATAAAGTTCCTTTCTTGGATTTTCTTCCTTCCGATTCCCTTCTTGTGATGAAGGAATTCTCTTATGTTCATGATAGTATCGAACAGATATACAAGGAAGGATTCTCTTCTCAGGCTATGGCTGAGCGATTGGAAGGGGCTACAGAGATAGAACAGGAGCAAATCCGTAGACAGATGGAGAAGGATAACAATTTGGTTACCGCTACTCGTTTCACAGAATCTGCAGCATCCTTTAAGCGTATAGAGTTTGGTAATCGACCAACGGGAACTCCGCAGGCTACGATAGAATTTCATATTCAGCCGCAACCTTTATTCCATAAGAATTTTGACTTGTTGGTACAGGCCTTCGAAGACTTTATGCTGAAGGGCTATCGACTGTATGTCTTTGCCGATAGCAAGAAACAGACAGAACGTCTGAAAGATATCTTTGCTGATATGGATGCACCACAGGCCAAATCTATCGTCTTTGAACCGGTAGATCATACCCTTCATGAAGGTTTTGTTGATGATGATCTGAAAGTATGCTATTTCACGGATCATCAGATCTTCGACAGATATCATAAGTATAATCTAAGGTCTGACGCTGCTCGCTCGGGCAAGATGGCATTGTCTATGAAGGAACTTCAGGAGATGGAGCCAGGTGACTTTATCGTTCATGTCGATTTCGGTATCGGTAAATTCGGTGGTCTCGTCCGTGTTCCTACAGGTGATAGCTATCAGGAGATGATTCGTATCATATATCAGAATAATGATATCGTGGATGTCTCCATTCATTCTTTATATAAAATCTCCAAGTATCGTAACAGTAATACAGATGAGCCCCCTCGTCTTTCCACCTTGGGAACAGGTGCTTGGGAGAAGTTAAAGAATAAGACCAAGAAGAAGATCAAGGATATTGCGCGTGATCTTATCAAACTCTATGCGACTCGTCGCCATCAGGAAGGCTTTGCATATAGTGCTGACAGCTATATGCAGCATGAGTTGGAAGCTAGTTTCTTGTATGAAGACACGCCAGATCAATATAAGGCAACTCAGGATGTAAAAGGAGATATGGAGAGTCGTCGCCCTATGGATCGTTTGGTTTGTGGTGATGTTGGCTTCGGAAAGACAGAGGTTGCCGTACGTGCAGCATTCAAGGCAGCATGCGATTCTAAGCAGGTCGCTGTCCTTGTCCCTACCACGGTTTTGGCTTATCAGCATTATCAGACATTCAAGAAACGATTGGAGCAGTTCCCTGTACGGGTAGACTATCTGTCTCGTGCCCGTACGGCTAAGCAGACGAGAGAAGTCCTTGCTGATTTGGAGCAGGGAAAGATAGATATTCTCATTGGTACACATAAACTGATTGGTAAATCGGTGAAATGGAAAGACTTGGGACTTCTTATCATTGATGAGGAACAGAAGTTTGGTGTGTCTACGAAGGAAAAACTTCGTAAACTGAAATCGAATGTCGATACCTTGACGATGTCGGCAACTCCGATACCGCGTACCTTGCAATTCTCATTGATGGGAGCAAGAGATATGAGTATCATTCGTACGCCACCACCAAACCGGTATCCTATTCAGACCGAACTTACTACGTTTGGGCATGAAGTGATAGCGGACGCAATCAATTTTGAGATGAGTCGTAACGGACAGGTGTATTTCGTGAACGATAGAATCAATAACCTACCGGCTCTCGCAGAGTTGATCCATAAATATGTTCCGGATGCACGTGTCGCTATAGGACATGGGCAGATGAAACCAGAAGAGTTGGAAAATATCCTGATGGGCTTCATGAACTATGATTATGATGTGTTGCTCTCTACGACGATAGTGGCAAATGGTATAGATATATCCAATGCCAATACTATTATCATCAACGATGCCCATAGATTCGGTTTGTCCGATCTCCATCAGATGCGCGGTAGAGTAGGACGTTCTAACCGTAAGGCTTTCTGCTATTTGTTGGCACCTCCTAAGAGTGTGCTCAGTCAGGATGCTCGTCGCCGTCTGGAAGCATTGGAAACATTCTCTGAGTTGGGTAGTGGATTCAATTTGGCCATGCAGGATCTTGATATTCGTGGTGCCGGTAACCTGTTGGGTGCTGAGCAGAGCGGATTTATGGCTGATTTAGGTTATGAGACCTATCAGAAGATTCTTAACCAAGCTCTTGCAGAATTAAAGAATGATGAGTTCCAAGATTTGTATGCTGAAGAAATTGCAGAAGGAAAGCAAGTAACAGGTGATGACTTTGTTGACGACTGTTCGATAGAGAGTGATCTGGAAATGTATTTCCCTGATAATTATGTTCCGGGAAGTAGTGAGCGTATGCTTCTTTATCGTGAACTCGATCGTATAGAGGATGATACGGAGTTGGCAGAATATCGTAAGCGCCTTGTCGACCGCTTCGGTGCTGTACCAAAAGAGGGCGAGGAATTGATGCAAGTCGTTCGTCTTCGTCGTTTGGGCAAGCGATTGGGATGTGAGAAGATTATCCTTCGCCAAGGAATCATGCAGCTCCAATTTGTTGCCAACAGCAAGAGTGTATTCTATCAGAGTCAGATATTTGGTAAGATCATCAATTATGCGACGATTGCGATACAACGTGCAAAACTTAAGGAGAAAAATAGTAAGCGCTTTATGAGTATAAAAGATGTGCATTCTGTAGAAGAAGCATGTAATCTATTGGAAAAAATAAGTGCGTAGCTTTTATAAATTGGTGGGTAAATGGTGCTAAAAACTTATATATTAGTGCTTTTATCCACCAAATAATATGAAATGATTGTATTATTGCCAATAAAAGACGAATTTTAGGGCGATATAAATACACAGTTAGGCTATGAAAAATAATAGAATGTACATAAAATATATTGGTGTAACAAAATATGCACCAATTTGATACAATTTTATGTGTGTGTTTCAAAAAAAAATTGTATCTTTGCAAACGTAAATAGAAAGAAAAAGAGTCTCGAAAACACTTACGTGAAATAGAGTAAAGAGGTCGAGACTTTTATGAGTAGAGAATAAGTAATAAGATGTTTAATGCGAATGAATTAACTCAAGAGTAGTTAATTAGAAGACCACTTAAAAAAAGCGAACCTTCGCCAGGACATCGGTCTTGATCAACGAAGGATTTTAGAAGATGAAGGACTAATAGTTAAGGTGCGTGAGCATATTGCTATGAGTCCTGATTTTTTTTTGTTTATAGCTTAAGGCTATTCATATCCACCTGAGGTACTCCTTTCAGATATTTTTCAATTTCTTCTTCGGTAACGTTATAGTTCATGAGGTCACCATTGATGTAACTATTATAAGAAGGCATATCAATGAGTCCATGACCGCTCAAGCAGAACAAGATTACAGGAGCTTTTCCTTCTACATTGGCCTTCTTAGCCTCTCGTATTGTTGCGGCAATGGCATGACAACTTTCAGGTGCAGGAATAATGCCCTCTGTACGTGCGAACAACATACCAGCCTGAAATGTCTCCAGCTGCGGAATATCTACGCCGTGCATATATCCGTCTTTCAGTAATTGCGAGATAATCATACCAGCACCATGATATCGCAAACCACCAGCATGAATGTTGGCAGGTTTAAAGTCATGTCCTAAGGTATACATCGGAAGAAGAGGTGTGTATCCTGCCTCATCACCGAAATCATATTCAAATTTACCTCTTGTCAGTTTAGGACAACTCGCAGGTTCTGCGGCGATAAACTCTGTATCTTTGTGACTACCATCGAAAATATGTCGCATGAAAGGGAATGCCGTACCTCCGAAGTTACTACCTCCACCGAAGCAAGCAATTACCTTGTCGGGATATTCACCAGCCATCTCCATTTGTTTTTCTGCCTCTAATCCGATAACGGTCTGATGCAGGGCCACATGGTTGAGCACACTTCCCAAAGTGTATTTGCAACCCGGAGTAGTTGTAGCCAATTCTATAGCCTCGCTGATAGCAGTTCCTAATGAACCCGGATGTTGAGGATCTCGTGTGATGATATTTTTTCCTGCACGTGTTGACATCGAAGGGGAACCTTCCACAGTCGCTCCAAAGGTACGCATGATGATACTTCTATATGGTTTTTGTTGCATCGTGATTTTTACCTGATACACAGCAGCTTCAAGTCCATACAATTTAGCGGCATAGCTTAGCGCTGCTCCCCATTGTCCAGCACCCGTTTCCGTCGTTACGTTAGTATCGCCTTCTTGCTTACAATAGTAACATTGAGGGAGAGCAGAATTTATTTTGTGAGATCCTAAAGGATTTGTAGATTCGTTTTTAAAGTAGATATGAGCCTTAGTGTTGAGTGCTTCTTCTAATGCGTAAGCCCTAACGAGAGGAGTAGAACGGTAAAATGTATATTTGTCGCGAACTTCTTCCGGAATATCTATCCATGCATGTTTCTGATCTAATTCCTGTTTAGAGCATTCTTCGTTGAAGATATGCATCAAGTCTTCTGCCTTCATTGGCTCATGTGTAGTCGGATTTAGAGGAGGCATCGGTTTGTTGACCATGTCGGCCTGAATATTATACCATTGTGAAGGAATGTCTTTCTCTTGTAGAATAAATTTCTTTTGTCTCATAATATGATTATTTTAGTTATTGGTCTTTTAATATTTGCGTTAAATGATTAAATTACTTACAAAAGTATATAAAATAAATGAGAAAAACGACAGAATGATATAAAAGTACGAAAAAAGCTGTGCTAATTTATAAGATTATTAGCACAGCTTTTCTATTTTGAGTATATATAGGATATTATTTTCCTATTTGGTTTAGATATTCCTGCGCATCCAGAGCTGCTTTAGCTCCTGTTGCGGCAGCGATGATAGCCTGTTGATAATGCGGGTCACAGACATCTCCTGCAGCGAATACACCATCAATGTTTGTCTTTTGGTTAATACCATTAACTTTGATGAATCCTTGTTCATCCATATCCACACTACCCTTGAAGATGTCGGTTTGTGGTTTATGACCGATAGCAAGGAAGAATCCGTCTATGGCGATGTCGTATTCCTTTTCGTCACTTTCACCTTTTCGGTATACAACATGAGCTCCTTCCACGCCATTGTCACCGAATAGACCTAAGGTGTTTGTCTCGTAAAGGATTTCGATTTTTTCGTTCTCCTCTACGCGCTTCTTCATCACCTCACTGGCACGAAGATAAGGCTTACGTACGATCATGTACACCTTACTAGCAAGTCCTGCCAGATAATTGGCTTCTTCGCAAGCGGTATCTCCGCCACCTACCACGGCAACTACTTTCTTACGATAGAAGAAACCATCACATGTAGCACATGCGCTCACACCTTGTCCCATATATTTCTTCTCATCGTCGAGTCCCAGATACTTTGCAGTGGCACCCGTTGCGATGATGATAGATTCAGCTTCTATTTCTACACCTCTGTCAGTAGTAGCGACATAAGGTTTCTTGGAAAAGTCTATCCTGGTGATGACACCATCACGAATGTCCACACCAAAGTTTGTAGCCTGACTACGTAAGTCCATCATCATCTGATTTCCGTCTACGCCTTGTGGATAGCCAGGGAAGTTTTCCACAATAGTTGTTGTTGTGAGTTGTCCACCCATCTGCAAGCCACAATATTCTACAGGTTGTAGATTTGCACGACCAGCGTAAATGGCGGCTGTATAGCCGGCAGGACCAGATCCGATAATCAGACATTTTGTATACTCTCTGTTAGCCATATTCTCTTATTTTAGGAGTTCCTCTATCTGTTTGGCAATATGTTCGATTTTCTCTGTAGGTTCAAAGCGAGCTACCACCTGTCCCTTCTTGTTGATCAGGAATTTTGTAAAATTCCATTTAATGTCAGGGTTCTCCTTATAGTTAGCATCAGCTTCAGAAAGCATCTTGTCGAGGACTGGATAGATAGGATGTGACTCATCCCAACCAGCGAAACCTTTTTGTTCCTTCAAAAATTTATATAATGGGTGAGCGTCATCGCCATTCACCTTTAATTTCTTAAATCGTGGGAATTCTGTACCATAGTTCAGCTTGCAGAATTTATGAATACTCTCGTCGGTACCTGGAGCCTGCTGACCAAACTGGTTGCAAGGGAAATCGAGAATTTCGAAACCTTGTGCATGATAAGTCTCGTATAGTTTTTCCAGTTCTTCGTATTGTGGAGTGAATCCACACTTTGTAGCAGTATTGACGATGAGTAAAACCTCGTTAGCATACTCTTTTAGTGACACATCTTTACCTTTTCTGTCTTTCACAGAGAATTCGTAAACTGTTCTCATTTTCTTTTGTATTATATGTATAATTCTTATATTCTGTTCTATGATTGCAAATATACTAATTTTTTTAGCCTAAAATCAACAATTGACATTATTTAAGTTTAAAAAAAAACCGGACGTTTCACAACGTCCGGAATACTTTTCAGACTTCTAAAAATGTGGAAGTCTTACGATTAATCTATCATTTAACTTTTCTAAGAACTGTTGCAAAGATAAGAGTTTATTCTTTTCGAAGGTAGTAAATTCCGTTTATCTAGGTGGAAATTTTACCTTTTTTTCGTTTACTTGTTTAAATCGCGATATTCGCTTGGTGTCATTCCGGTCTCTTTTTTAAATACTTTGGTGAAATATTTAGGATCGGAGAATCCTACGGTATATGCGATTTGTGAGAATGAATCTTCTGTTTGACCTATCAATTCTTCTGCGCGTAATATTCTGATATGTCTTACGAATCCTACTGGTGACATACCAACGGCATTTCTAATTTTACTATATAATACACTTCGGCTCATTCCCATCTCGATAGCTATATGGTCTATCTTTAAATCAGGATTACTCAAGTTCTCGTCAAGATATAGTATCACTTTCTGTATCACCTTGTCATTTATCCCTTGTATAGAAGATTTCTCATCTTGATATTGGAGCCCATCTTCATTATACATTCCGGCATTTGGATGATAGTCATTCAGACTGTTTTGCTGATTACTATTTTCTTCATTGTTCAAGATTCTTATCTTGGACAGTAACTGCTGTTGCATCGCTTTACGTTGAGCGATAACATTATCTACTCGTCCTTTCAGATAAGTAGCCGAGAAAGGCTTGGTGATATATCCCAAGACCCCCAGTTCATTGCCTAGGTTCCTGTCTTTCTCAGATGCACGGGCAGACAGAATGATGATAGGCAGATGATTGATATCAGAATCTTCACGAATCATGCGTATCATGGTAAGTCCATCAAGAACAGGCATCGTGATATCGGTAATGATAAAGTCAGGCATATATTTTCTGGCTTTTTCTATACCGATGTATCCGTTTTCTGCTAAGATCACGTTGTAGTCGTTGCACAATATATTATATAGATAAGTGCGTAAGTCATGATTGTCTTCTACGACAAGGATCGTATTTTCCTTATCCCGTAAATTCTCATTGATGTTGGTGGTGGTCTGTGCAGAGTCGTTCACCATGAAGTATCTTGCATTACCATCGTCTACAATATCATCGATATAGTTTTTGCCATCCATGCTATAGTTAAGCATCTGGTTTACCATGTCGAGCATCTTGGCAGTATTTCTCCTTACGATATTCAGCAGTTCCTTGCTGTTCTCGCTGAGAGAAGGCTCCTTCTGTAATACTTCATCGATAGGACCGCCGATGAGAGTAAGAGGAGTTCGCAACTGATGAGACGCATTCGAATAGAACTTAGTCTTTAGTTTATTGATTTTCTTGTCCATACCATGTTGGTTTCTCAGGATGAAGAAGTACACAATCCAGAAGATGATAAATAGGACGAATATGATCTGTACGATTCTTCCTATGATACTTTCCCAGAAGGTTGCCTCTACATGTACTTTTAAGTCCTTCACCTTCTTACTCCATATACCATGTGTGTTGGTACCCCTTACCTGAATCGTGAAAGTACCATGAGGGATACGGTTGAAGGATATACTATGATTTTCTCCTAACAGATGCCATTTGCTTCCTTCCTCTTTGATACGATAAGCATATTTCATCTGGTAATTGCGAGTATAGTCGAGCGATGCAAAGTTGATGGTAAGGTTACGCTTATCAGAAGGTATCTCGAGTACGTTTACGTTTAAGATAGGTTGCTCAGTACCATCTAGATAATGTACACTTGTGAACATCACTTCCGGACTATAGTTGGATTGTATTAAAGTAGTAGGCTTGAAAGTAAATGCCCCTCGGTTCGTTCCAATACTTATCTCGTCGGATTCTATATCCTTTACAGGTCTAGCCTCAGTAAATTCCGCATCATTACAGAAGTCGTTAGGCCCATATATGTTCATGCGATTTGTGACAGGGTTAAACTTGTCAATACTCGATTCTCGTATCAACCATATATTTTTATTTTTGTCTTCGATGATGCTTTGTATAATACCTTCCTCAGGGTTTATGGCTCTTACATAGGTAAGCTGCAGATTATCCTTGAGTAGGGTAGGAAGTTTGGCAAACTGAAGTCCTCCTCCCATTGTCGCCACGAAGGTACAACCGTCTGGTCGGATAATCAAACTCATCACGTCGTCAGACAATAGCGAAGTGGTATCGTTCTCGATATGTCGTGAAAGAAAATATTTGATCTTGTCCGGACTCTTGAATTTATCCGAGAAAGAAACCAGACCATCTGTTGTTCCGATAATGATTTCATCGTGGCTGCCTAAGAATATCCTTCTACAATTCGTAAACTTATTCTTTGGTAACGATAGAGTATTGTTCGTGTTGATGAATCTAATTTTTCCTGTACTTTCGTCAACCAGATTCAATCCACCACCAAAGGTTGCTACCCAGAGCCTCCCTTTCTTGTCGCTTTGCACGTCATATATCTTATTTCCTTTTAGAGCATACCTGTCCTTCGCATCTGGCATAAAACGTGTAAGCTTGTTACCTGTATTCAGGACATATAATCCTTCCTTGTCGGTACCTATCCATATGCGATGTTTGTTGTCCTCGTAGAGCGAGTAGACACCAGAGTTTACGAATGTCGTCTGTTCATGCTGAATCTGTCCCGCTGAGTTCAAATATCCCAGGATATGCTTATCTTTATCGAGTATCTGTATCGTACCATTCTTGTATCCATTCCAGTATCGCTTTTTGCTGTCCAAAAGAATAGAGCGTACACTGGATATCCCCCTATCCAGTTTACTTTCAAGATAGGTATGATATTTGAAATCGATTTGTACCAAATCATAATATCCTGTTATCCATAATATCCGTTGGTCGCTGATGACATATTTGTTGATCCTTCTTACAGGATAGTTGGCTGCGTTATTTGTCGTCAACATATAAGGTACGAGTTCTTTCTTCTTTGTGTCATAGTAGCAGAAGGTACCATGTCGAGGTATCATCCATAGTACACCATACTCATCCTCTAAGATGAGTTCGAGATCCGTTCGGGTTGCCTTCTCTTCAGGTAGGTCAGCTTGCATCCATTGACTCGTGTTATCTTTCAGATTGATACGTGTGATGCCGGAGCCCTTAGTAAACGCCCAGATGTTCTTATGGGTGTCGACATAGATGCTCGTGACTTCAGCCGATGGATTGTTCGGATTTTGCAAATTCCACATCCTTGTTGTCCCCCTGTTCACATCGAAGGTTACCAAACCGATATTCGTAGCCAGTAACAGTGTGTTTTTGTCGTACACTTTGATTTCTCGAATTTCTTTGATTTCAGATGGAATCTTGTACCATTTCATTTGATTCTCACCAATGTATTCCGCAAGTTCTCCCGTTTTCGATGCTAGGAACACACGTTTCCCGATATTCTCCAACCAGAAGAACGGAACGTTACAATAGAAAGGTTTTTGGTGTGGACTATACACATAAGTACCTTTGGTTGTAAGGACCCATTCGCGACCATGTGAGTCGTTCTTGATATAGAACACTTTTCCTCCCCGATAGATACTTTTTCCGGCAATAAATATCTCACATTCGTCTTTAAGAGCACCTTTTAACAATTCGTTGGAGCGGATCAATATCTTATGGTCCTTGCTCACCAGCCAAGTAGCATTCTGCAAGGTATATACCTGATCGACGAGCAACGTCGTCTTGAGGCGTTCACGTAGCGATGCAGCCACATTGATAAACCGTATATCGTGCGTAGTGAAAATATAAGGTCGATGGTCGTAGGTGATAAACCAAATATCATTATGAGAGTTGGGATGAATAGAACGGATACGATTCGTTGTGATCCAGTCTATATCGTCTGGTCCATCGCGAAAAGTCTTAAAAGTATATCCATCGTAATAGGAAAGTCCGTTCCAAGTACCAAACCACATCAATTTATCATTAGATTGCTTAAAGTCAGCAATCGTATTGGCAGCTAAACCATCCGTCAATGAATATTTTCGAACATCGCAAAAGGGTTGCGCTTTATCGATAATAGAGCACGCTAAGAGAAAAATAAGTAATATAATCCTTCCACAAAATCTCATTCCGTTGGTATTAAATAAGTCTGATGATCAAATGCGAATACTGTTTTGGGAGTAAAAATAATAATTAAAATTTATAAAAGCAAGTGTTTTTCCTCTTTTTTCAACATTTATAGGGATTTCCTCTGATAAAATGGGGAATTCTATACGAATAATATGAATATTCTTGAGTCTAGGCGGGAAATAATTTCTACCTTTGCAACATAAACTAAATATTAATAAAAAAACAGTTATGAAAAGACTTTTGATTTTATTATCAATAGCATTTGTAGCATTGATGAGCATGTGTTTTACATCATGTGATGAAGATCAGATGATTGCAATGAATATCCAAGGCACGTGGAGAGGTACGATTTCTACCAATTACTATAAGAGTTGGTGGAGTTTGGATCAAGGAGGCGATTATTACACCATCTTTCATTTTAGTGGAGACCTAGGTTCTCGTCATGGTCATGGTTATGAGATAGATTTCACTCGTAATAATCAGAGTGCTTCTCGTTCTCGTTTTGAATATTGGGTAAAGGGTAGTGAGGTAGAGATCACTTTTGAGAATGGTCGCAGGTTCTATATCTATGGCATCACGACCGATGGTGGTCATCTCCGTGGTTATATTGATGATGGATCTGGGCGTAACGTCAATATAGACCTAATCTCTGATAGCAGAAACTATGATAGTTATGCCAAAGGGGCGATAGAAAACAAGCGATAAACAGACATATCGGCAAATTACTAAATAGAATAGGGAAATCCCCATAGCAAAATAGGAAAAAATACTATCTAGCTATGGGGATTTTGTTTACTTTTGCTATTGAAAACAAGATAAAAGTAGAACTTAAAAATGGAAAGATATGAAAAGGTTTACTCATTTTATATTGATGCTGATGGTAGCAACATCGCCTCTTATGATGACAAGTTGTGATAGCGACTACTGGTATGATGATAGTGGCTATTGGTATGACAGACCTTGGTATGGCGACCATACACCTTGGTGGTATGGATATAGTAATGGCTATTATAACTGGAATAACGGTTATTATAACAATGGTGGAAACTATAATGGTGGCGGACAGCAAGGTAACACCCTTCTCGATGAGGCTCAGGTGTTGAGTGGTAAGTGGACCGGACAGATGCAGTTTACTAACGGAACTACTGGTGAACAAGCTTCTTTTGATGTAGCGATGACATTCGTACAGGCGAATACTAATGCGATCAAAGGTACAGGTGTGGAGATAGACGTATCGGGAAATGAGAGACAGACTTTAGAGTTTACTTGGTATATCGACTATAATGGTAACATATATATAAAGTATGCCAGTGGATCTACTTATGTGATGGACATCAGTGCCAGCACTTATGGTTTCCGTCTAGAAGAATCTACAGGTATCTTCAGAGGATATATGGCAGGGACCAACAACAAAGATATGATTTATATCGACTTGACCCGTACAGAGAGCGCCAAGTCTTCAACGAGGGCTTCTTCTATTCGCAATTTCGGTAGTACGGATTTACAGAAGCAAGAGATAAAGGGTGAAAAGAAATTGATAAGGAGATAACAAAACTCCACTTGCGAGAATTAACTTGAGATTAGCCGTGGGTCGTGCAACGAGAGTTGTGCGACCTTTTTTTATGGGCATAGAAAAAGTGCATTCAAACGCATATGCAACTACGTCTAAATGCACTTTCGTACTTAATATATCCTTAAATCAAAAAGGTATATATTACTTCTTCAACTTACCGTAACGGTTCATGAAGCGGTCAACACGACCTGCAGTATCAACAAGCTTGCTCTTACCTGTATAGAATGGGTGAGAGGTGCTTGAGATTTCAATCTTTACTACTGGGTAAGTCTCACCTTCAAATTCTACTGTATCTGTAGTCTTGCATGTAGAACGTGAAAGGAACATATCGCCGTTGGACATATCCTTAAATACGACGGGACGATAGTCTTCTGGATGAATACCTTTTTTCATTTTAGTTTTAAATTATAATATTATTAATAATGTTATATCACGTTTCGGGGTCTTTTACGACTCTTAGAGCGTAATCGGGCGCAAATTTACGAAGATTTTTGGGAATTTGCAAATAATTTGCGAGTTATTTGCATATTATCAATATATTTTAAAGGAACCACGAGAGTTGTTAGTATCCCCAGATTCTTTTCAAGTTTTCCCGTGGAAGTCCTTCTATACGATTTTCAATCTCATCGGGTAGGTTACAGAAGAAGTCTATCCCTGTGAGAGATTCCAGTTCATCGATGTTTACGGAGAGTGTAAAGTAAACTGTGTCAGGCTACAATAAAAGTAGTAAGACATAGTTTATTTTATGATGGCAAACGAAGAAATTGATTACAAGTTGGCAGCCGAACAATTACGTACAGGCAAGCCATTGTT